>FWWL01000170.1_pt1 | contig 188843 bp, 152 predicted proteins | sample 2228331 | NCBI WGS metagenome assembly FWWL01 (sample SAMEA103939775, study PRJEB20133) | metagenome | reverse complement strand
TATTTGCTATTGGACAATAAGAGTAAGCGACAAAAGAATATTATAGCGCCCAAGCCGCAGGATGGTCAAAAAAACCGCCCTTGACGGTGTCACATAAACAAAGGGATCATCATACCTCTGCCCCGTGCTTATTCAGCTCCCCCCACCCAGGCGGATGCCGCTCATCTGCTCCAGCGCCTTGACGATGGCCTGATTGCCTTCGCCGCCGCAGCCCTGCGCCTGTAGCACGCGGTAGAGATGGAAGGCGATGCTTGTACCCAGCAGCGGCACACCAAGCTGATCAGCGGCTTCCAACGCCAGGCGCAGGTCTTTCAATTGCAGGTCAATAGTGAAGCCGGGCTCCCAGTTGCGCTCAATCATCTGCGAGCCGCGGTTGCTCAACATCCAGCTGGCTGCAGCGCCTCCTTCCACAGCGCTCAGCGTGCGGCGCAGGTCTAGCCCGCCAGCCTGCGCCAGCAGTAGCGCCTCGCTGATGCCCAGCGCATAGACCACCACCAAAATCTGGTTGACAATCTTAGCCATCTGCCCAGCGCCATGTCCGCCCACGTGGGTGATGGTCTTGCCAAAGGCCTGCATGTAAGGCATGGCTCGCTCAACCTGCGCAGCCTCGCCGCCTACCATAATGCTGAGCGTGCCTTTAGCGGCGCCCTCGCTGCCGCCGCTCACGGGCGCATCCAGCATGTGCGCCCCTTTCTCCTCCAGCCGCGCTGCGATCTCACGGGTGGCTTGCGGGCTGATGGAGCTATGGTCAATGACCAGCGCACCGGGGCGTATGCCGTGTATCACTCCCTGCTCGCCCAGCACCACCTCACGCACATCGGGTGTGTCGCTGACGCAGAGCATGATGATCTCACAGCGGGCAGCCAGGTCTGCCGGGTTGGCTGCTGCTTTCGCGCCTGCCGCTATGAACTCCTCCATCTTGCTGGCGGTGCGGTTCCACACTGTCAAGTCAAAGCCCGCCGTGAGCAGATGGCGAGCCATGCTGCGCCCCATGATGCCCAACCCGATGAAGCCGACCCGTTCTGACATCTTTTCCTCTCGTGCGGATGGATAATGGTGGTTTTTGCCCTTATGCGCCCTACAATATTACCGCAGAATGGCCAACTGCGGCGCGAGCGGTTATGTTCATCATGCGCCGAGTATGACGAAAGGCACTACTGGCCAAGCCGCAGAGGGTCTATTTTAAATATGTGAATAGGCATATAACAGCACTGCCTTGCCAGGCCGGGAGGAGGCATGGACACGCATCTACGCGAGGAGATTTACCGCCTGCACGCTCAAATTTGCAACGGGCTGGCCGATCCCAACCGCATCCTCATTCTCTACACGTTGGCAGAGGCCCCACACAATGTGAGCGAGCTGGCGACCAGGCTCAATCTGCCCCAACCTACCATCTCGCGCCACCTCAAAACGCTGCGCGAGCGCGGCATGGTGCGCGCCGAGCGGGAGGGGCAAGTCGTCATCTACTCGCTGGCGGATCGGCGCCTCATTGAGGCTTTGGACCTGCTACGGGCCTTTATGGCGGATAGTCTGGCCAGCCAGAGCGCGCTGGCACGCACGGTGAGCGAGGAGCGCACTACCTAAAACCCATCCCCTTTTTGACCCCACGCCCAGAGAGAACAGGTGGCGGACTGTCCTCTCTGGGCGTTTTGTCGTATTATGGGGACAATGCCGCTCTCCCGTTCAATGCTGCAGACCGGAGGAGGTTTCTCATGCGCTTCGGCATTATGGCCATGCAACTGGATGTGCTCATCCCTTCCCAAACTGCACCGGATCAGATCGCCGCAAGCGTGATGGCACTGGAGCATGCCACACTGGTGCGTGAGATCGCCTCTGCTTCCGGTTTCTCGCTCATTGAGCTTGGTGGCGATCTGATGCTCTTCTTTCCCCAGTTCTATGCGCCCCCCGCCATTGAGAAACTGGCTGCGCTGAAAGCCGAGATGGGCCTGCGCTACACGGTGCACTTGCCGCTGTGGTCCGTGGAACCATCCACGCCGCTGACCCCTGTACGAGAAGGCTCAGTGCGGGCGGTGGTAGAGTGCATCAAAGCCACCCTGCCGCTGGAACCGGAGGTCTATGTGCTCCATGCCACGGGTGCGCTGGCTGCTGAGTTCTACCGTATGCGCCTGCCGGAGCTGGCGCGCACGCTGCTGCTTCAGCAGTTCCAAAGCCAGGCCCGCAGCAGCCTCAAAGCTATCCTTGCCGAGACGGGCATCCCCAGCCGCAAACTCGCCGTTGAGACTGTGGAGTTCCCCTTTGACCTCACGCTGCAGCTGGCCGAGCGGTTAGACCTCTCCATCTGCTTTGACACCGGCCACGTGCTGGTGGGATTTGCGGGGCCGGTAGACTTCTTCACGGCGTTGGAACGCTGTCTGCCGCGCTTGGCAGAAGTGCATCTGCACGATGCACCGCGCTACGATCCGACTAAGCCGCTGGGCTACGGTCAGGATCATCGGGCGTTGGGCAAAGGCGATCTGGATGTGGGCCGCTTGCTGGACCGCTTGGCGGCAGTTGGCTGGGATGGCCCCCTCATCTTTGAGCTCACTATCTCGCAAGCGCTGGAGTCGTTGAATGCCGTGCGCGCCCTGCGGCCAGCACTGGTGTCGGGCTAGACATTCTCTTGCGTTAGGGGGATACCATGAAAACACACCTCTCTTTTCCGCGCCTGGTCGCCATCACCATCTTTGGCTTTGCGCTCACTATGGTCTCCAACACTTTGGAGCCGGCCGTGCTCAACCATAAGGTGCTGCAGCTGGTGCCGGAGCGCGCCGCGACGGCGCTGGGCTTCACCACCTTTGCTGGCTTGATCGTCGCCAGCCTCGTGCAGCCCATTGTCGGTGTCTTCTCAGACCGCACCCGTTCGCCTTGGGGGCGACGCCTGCCGTATTTTGTCATCGGCACGCTGGGGGTGATCGCCTGCCTCTACCTCATCGCTCTGGCTCCGGTGTGGGGGATGGTGGTGGTGGGCATCCTTATCATTCAGGTCTTTTCCAACGTGGTGCAGGGGCCCTGGCAGGCACTCATCCCCGATCAGGTGCCGGAGCACCAGCGCGGGCGGGCGGCCAGCATGAAGGGTTTCTTTGAGATCGTCGCTGCGCTGGCGGGCGGCTATGCCGCCGGCTCTATTGTGGCCCAGTACGTGAAGTGGGGCGAGGCCGCTGTAGTGGTGGCGGTCAGCGTGCCGGTGGCGATCTACCTCATTGCCCTGGTAGTGACGGCCATCGGTGCACGGGAAGGGCCAGAGGCAGCACATAACGCCCCTCAACGCACTATCGGTGAGGCGTTGGCCAAAACCTTCTACGTGGATTTCCGTTCCTACCCTGCCTTTGGCTGGTGGTTTGCCAACCGCCTGTTGTTCTGGGCCGGCTTGCTCATGTTGCGTACTTTCCTGCTGCTCTTCGTGGTGAGTGTGGCAGGCCTGAGCGAAGCACAGGCGCAGCGATATGTGGCGCAGCTTAATATCGTGTTGGGTGTGGCGCTGGTGCTGGTGATGATCCCCAGCGGCTGGCTCTCCGACCGTTTTGGGCGCAAGCCGCTGGTGGTCGCCTCCGGACTGCTGGCCGGTGTGGGGACAGCGCTCATCCTCCTTTCTGGTAGCAACTTGACGGCGATCACGGCAGCGGGGGCGGTGGTGGGGATCGGCGCGGGAATCTTCATCAGTGCCAACTGGGCGCTGGTCACTGATATTGTGCCGGACGATGAGGCAGCGCGCTACTTGGGCATGGCTAACATCGCTACAGCAGGTGGCAGCGGCCTGGGACGGCTGCTCGGCGCCTTGCTCATTGACCCGCTGAACGCCGCCACCCAGACAACCTCGGTGGGCTATCTGGTTATCTACGGCATTGCGACAGCCTTTTTCCTCGCCAGCGCGTTGATTATCACGCAGCTGCCGACCCTCCGCCGCGCTGCGGCGTGATCGGCCAGAATGGGTGACAGGGAGCTGCTTTCGTTCTACAATTAGAAGCAACAGCGTTCTGCGTATTGGTATGTCCCCTAATGCCCGTGAGGGTATGCGGGGGATGGATGGTTTGCAACCATGGACGAGCAAGAGGAGAGGACCGCACAGACTGGCGCACGGGGCGACCTGATGGATCAGCTGCCCAGCCTACGCAGCCCCTTGGCCGGGGATGTGCCGCTGGTGGACGTGCTCAATACGTTGGTGCGCGAGGGCGAACTATACGAAGCGTTACCCAACGGCAAGGTGCGCTGTTTCGCCTGTGGGCACAGGTGCACCATCAGCCCGGGCGGGCGCGGCATCTGCCAGGTGCGCTTTAACTTGGGCGGCAAATTGTACGTCCCTTGGGGTTACGTCGCTGCGCTCCAGTGCGACCCCACCGAGAAGAAGCCCTTCTTCCACGTTTACCCCGGCTCCGATACGCTCACCTTCGGCATGTTGGGCTGCGATCTGCACTGCCCCTACTGCCAGAACTGGGACATCTCTCAGGCGCTGCGCGATGCCAACGCGGGCCGTCCGCCCGCCCGCGTGACACCGGAAGAGATGATTGCCATCGCCAAGCGCAGTGGGGCGACCTGCATCGCCAGCTCATACAACGAGCCCCTTATCACCTCCGAATGGGCACAGGCAATCTTCAAACTGGCCAAGGCAGCGGGCTTTACCTGCCTCTACGTTTCCAACGGCAACGCCACCCGCGAAGTGCTGGAGTACCTGCGGCCCTATATGGACGGCTACAAGATTGACCTCAAAACCATGCGGGATAAAAACTACCGCCTGCTGGGCGCCGTGCTGGACCGCGTGCTGGAGAGCATCCGCCTGGCCCACGAATTGGGCTTCTGGGTGGAGATCGTGACGCTGGTCGTCCCCGGCTTCAATGACTCCAACGAGGAGCTGTGGGATGCTGCCCAATTCATCCGCTCGGTCTCGCCGGATATTCCCTGGCATGTCACGGCCTTCCACAAAGACTACCGCATGACCGAGCCGGACAACACCGATGTCAAGACGCTCATTCGCGCCGCCGAGATCGGCTATGAGGCCGGGCTGCACTACGTCTACGCAGGGAACCTGCCGGGGCGCGTGGGACCTTATGAGGATACGCGCTGCCCCCACTGCCAGACTGTGCTCATCAAGCGCATTGGCTACGTGATTGAGGATTACCAGATCACCCCGCAAGGCACCTGCCCCAAGTGCCAGACCAAGATCGCCGGTATCTGGCCACGTTCAAGGGAAGAGGTGCGGCTGGGGAGCATCGCCGATCTATACTTCCGCGTGCCACGCCGCGTGCGCTAGGTGCAAAGGGGTGGCACAACAAGAACATCCCGAACCGCTACGGTTCGGGATGTTGCTCTCATGGACCTGAAGGGATTCGAACCCTTGACCTCTACAGTGCGATTGTAGCGCTCTCCCAGCTGAGCTACAGGCCCTTGTTTTCTTCTCTCTACGCCGTCATTCTAGCGAGCGCGTAGAGGGTTGTCAAGGTTTGGATCTGTTTGTGCGGGGGTGAAAAGGCCCTTGACCCGCAGGTACATTTTATAGGGAACGCTGAGTCGGGAGTAGAATCAAGCCAGTGTTAACTGTCTGTAGGTAGAGGGAAGCTATGCCGGACTTCAAACTGATGGCCGATTACCAGCCCACCGGCGATCAGCCGGAGGCCATCGCTGCGCTGGTGGATGGCTTACGCAAAGGATACAAGCACCAAACCTTGCTCGGTGCAACCGGCACGGGCAAGACGTTCGTTATCGCCAACATTGTGGCCGCGGTCAATCGCCCCACACTGGTCATCGCCCATAACAAGACGCTGGCAGCCCAACTCTACAGCGAGTTCCGTACCTTTTTCCCCCACAATGCGGTGGAGTATTTCGTCTCATACTATGACTACTATCAGCCTGAGGCCTACGTACCCCAGCACGACCTGTACATTGAGAAAGAGGCGACCATCAACGAGGAGATAGATCGCCTGCGGCTGGCGGCCACTGTGGCGCTGATGAGCCGCCGCGACGTGCTCATTGTGGCCTCGGTTTCGTGCATCTACGGCATCGGCGATCCGCAGACGTGGGGGCGGGCGCAGGTTCATCTGCGGCGCGGCGAAGTGATCCGGCGCAACAGCGTGTTGCGGCAGCTGGCTGACATCCAGTACACGCGCAATGATACGGAACTGATGCCCGGCACCTTCCGCGTGCGCGGCGATACCATGGAGATCATGCCCGGCTACACTGAAGAGGCCTACCGCATCTCGCTGTGGGGTGACGAGGTAGAGCGCATCGTGCGCTTTGACCCGCTCACCGGTGAGATTCTGGATGAGCTGGAAGAAGTCAGCATCTTCCCCGCCAAGCAGTTCATTGCTGAGTACGACCGCCTGTACGAGGCCATCCGTAACATTGAGCAGGAGCTGGAAGAGCGCATCCGCTTCTTCCGCAGTCAGGGGCGCCATCTGGAAGCCCAGCGCATTGAGCAGCGCACCCGCTACGATATTGAGATGCTACGTGAGATGGGTTATTGTGCCGGCATTGAAAACTACTCGCGCCATCTGGATGGCCGTGCCCCCGGCACGCCCCCTTGGACGCTGGTGGATTACTTCCCCGGCGACTACTTGCTGGTGATAGACGAATCGCACATGACCATCCCCCAGCTGCGCGGCATGTATCACGGCGATCGCAGCCGCAAGGAGACGCTGGTGGAGTACGGCTTTCGCCTGCCCAGCGCAGTGGACAATCGCCCGCTGACCTTTGAGGAGTTCCTTGAGCGCATCAACCAGGTCATCTACACCAGCGCCACCCCCGGCCCCTTTGAGTTGGAGCACAGCGCTCAGGTTGTGGAGCAGATCATCCGCCCGACGGGGTTGGTGGACCCCGATGTGGAGGTCAGGCCGGTGAGGGGACAGATTGACGACCTCGTGGGTGAGATTCGGCAACGTGTGGAGCGCGGCGAGCGCACGTTGGTTACCACGCTTACCAAGCGCATGGCCGAGAAGCTCTCTGACTACCTTATGGAGATGGGCATCCGTGTGCACTACCTGCACAGCGAGATAGACACCATTGAGCGCGTGGAGATTCTGCGCGACCTGCGCCTAGGCGTTTATGATGTGGTAGTGGGCATCAACCTGTTGCGCGAGGGGCTGGATCTGCCCGAGGTGTCGCTGGTGGCCATTCTGGACGCCGACAAGGAGGGTTTCCTGCGCTCGGAGACGGCGCTCATCCAGACGATTGGCCGCGCTGCTCGCCACGTCAACGGCAAGGTCATCATGTACGCCGATCGCATTTCGCCCGCCATGCAGGCCGCCATTGATGAGACCAACCGCCGCCGCGCCAAGCAGATCGCCTACAACGAGGCGCATGGCATTGTGCCTACTAGCATCGTCAAGGAGATCCGCGACCTCACGGACCGCGTCCGCGCGCAGGCGGCTGAGGTAGTACGGACGCCTGCCCCGCCGCAGGCGCTGCCTGCGCATGAGCTAGAGCGCCTCATCCGAGAGCTGGAGAAGCAGATGAAGCAGGCCGCACAGAACCTTGAGTTTGAAAAGGCGGCGCTGCTGCGTGACCAAATCTTTGAGCTGCGGGAGCTGTTGGTGCTGCAGAAAACGGGCCGTGACGATGTCCCGATCTGGGAGCAAGACCGCTTGGTGCCGGTGGCTGATGAGGACTTCGGCGAGGTGGAACCCTCTTAGGATCTCCTGCGCTGCGCCCGCTGGCACGTTTGGCGGCTCGCTGCTAGAGTAGGGGACGATGATTGATCCTGCCTGTCCGGTGTTGAGGTCGCCATGAGCCAGCCCGCAATAAGGTTGCTGTTCGTCAGCGACACCCCTGAAGTTGCCTCGGCAGCTGATCCCGCTTTGGCTGCTGCTGCCGATATTGTGGTCGTCGGCTACCTCCCTGCCAGTGAGGATGTGGTGCGTGTGGCGCTGGGGTATCAGCCGGATGTGGTGGTGATGGACTACGACATGCCGGGCCTGGATGCCGCTGAGATCGCCCGCGCCCTTCTGCACGAGGACGCCACCGTTCAGGTCATCATGCTCTCTCTGGTGGGCAATGTGGAGGACATCCGCCACGCCATGCGTGCCGGCGCCCGCGACTACCTTATCAAGCCCCTGCAAGAGGGCGAGCTGGTGGAAACAGTGCGCTGGCTGATCGCTGAGCGGCGCGAGTATGCGCGTATGCAGGCTTTCGTGCGCCAGATGCGCCGCGCCTACGACGCCCTCTTCACCGATGACAAGCCCGTGCCGCCTACGGTGGTAGCCTTTCTGGAGCAGCAGGCAGCGAAGAACCCCGAAGATCGTTTGGCACAGGAGACGCTCGCTGTCGCTTACGCCCGCAACCGTGATTGGAAGAAACTCGCCCCGCTGGCGGTGGAGCTGGCCCGCGCCTCCCTCGGCTGATGTGCTGCTTTATTCATAGAAAATAGAGGGCATCTCTGCACGAGGTGCCCTCTACTTTTCCAGCACTGTGATCTAGACGGTGAACTTGCCGTCCTTGTAGAACAGGTCGCCGTCCACGCGAATCTCTCCACCGGAGCGCATATCGCAGATCATGTCCCAGTGGATGGCCGAGTCGTTCTTGCCGCCGGTATCGGGGTAGCTGGCCCCGAGCGCCATGTGGATCGTGCCGCCGATCTTCTCATCAAACAGGATGTTGCGCGTGAACTTCTGAATGCCCTCGTTCGTCCCGATGGCAAATTCGCCTACGTAGCGGGCACCGGCGTCTGTGTCCAGCACGGAGTTAAGGAAATCCTCCGCCTTACGGGCGGTAGCCTTCACCACGCGGCCGTTCTCAAACCACAGCTCCACGCCCTCCACTTCACGGCTGTTGTAGATGGCGGGATAGGTGAAGCGTACCCAACCGTTGACCGAGTCCTCCACTGGCCCGGTGAAAATCTCACCGTCGGGGAAGTTCTTTTTGCCGTCCGCGTTGATGAAGACGCGGTCGCGGATGGAGAGGGTGAGATCAACATTCTCGCCGCGCACCTCAACGCGGTCGCGGCCCTTTAGCCAATCCACCAGCCGCTGCTGCTCAGCGGATTTCTGTCGCCAGTAGGCCACCGGATCGTCCAGGTGCACCATGGCCGCGCCGTAAACAAAGTCTTCATACTCGCTGAGGCTCATCTCGGCGTCCTGCGCAGCAGCGTGAGTAGGATATTGCGTCAGCGTCCAGCGCAGTGCGCCGCTTGCCTGCCGTTCCATAAAGCGTTTGCTGATGGGGGCGTTGGTCTTGCGCATGCGCACAATGCGCGCCGGGTCCACGTTGGTGAGCGCCTTGGTGTTCACATTCGCCAGCAGCGCGATGTCCACGTCAATGTGCTCTATGATCCACTGTGAGAGGGGGCTGAGGAAATCCAGCTGCTCGTCGCTGGCATAGCGAAAGAAGACCTCATCGGCGCCGGTGGGAGCCATACGGAAGAAAGCATTCCCGCCCGCCTGTAGCACGTATTTGTACACCTCCAGCGCCAGCGGCGTGGCCAGCGGATCAAAGACGCGAATCTGCACGAAATCGCCCCGCTGCACGGCCACGGAGTAGTTCACCAGAACATTGGCCACCTTGTCCACCCTTGGATCCATGTTGTTGCTCTCCTGTTGCGTTTAGGAAGGCTCTCGCGTTGTTTGGGCTGTTGGCAGCCCATTATAGCACTCTGCCGGATGGGGGCTAAAAGACATAGGGGGCGGAGCCGCATTGCCGGCCCCTCAAGACCATGCTAAAATCACCGTAGGGTGGGAAGGGCAAAAGCACAGTAGCAAAAAAGCGCACTTATCCATTCTTATAGTTCCTCATTGTTCCCTCTGTGCGTGCGAAGCCCCACCTACACCATAAGGGGGTGGACACTCCCCCTGAGCAATGGAGAAAACCTGGGTTGCGCCTGTTGGCATTTCCTCCCCGAGCGGGGGTGATGCACGTGTGAGGTGTCTTAATCCATGAGCATTGAATTCTTCCTGCGCCTGATAGGGATGGTCGTGTTGGCCCTTGCCGGGCTACGCGGGGGCCTTTATCTGGCCAATGTAGCCGGTGAACCCGCAGAGATTTGGGCGCTGTTGGGGGCGTTGCTGGGCGCACTCTTCGGGCTGATCTTGACGCCTTACTTCACCACGCGCCCTGTGCGCGCTGTGCGCGATTATCTGGCGCAGGCGCCGCCGCAGCAGCTGGTAGCGGGGGTGCTGGGCCTCATCGTTGGCCTGATCATCGCTGCGTTGGTCTCCTTCCCTCTTTCCCTGTTGCCGGAGCCATACAGCGCCATCCTGCCGCTGGTAGCGGCAGTGCTGTTCGGTTACTTGGGGGCGGCGGTCTTTTCCGTGCGCCACCGTGATCTCTTCGGCGTGCTGCGTGGCCAGCGCCCTGGCCTGCGGCTGGGAGAGGAGGGCGAAGAGGGCCTCACCCCCAGCCGACAGGTGCTGCTGGATACCAGCGTGATCATTGACGGGCGCATTGCCGACATCTGCCGCACGGGGTTCATCATGGGGCCGATGGTCATCCCGCGCTTTGTGTTGCACGAACTCCAGCACATTGCCGACTCGCCTGACATCCTGCGCCGCAACCGAGGGCGGCGGGGGATTGAGGTGCTCAACCGCCTGCAGAAAGAATCCCCCGTGCCGGTACACATCGCCAATATGGACGTGGAGGGCGTGGAGTCGGTGGATGAGAAGCTCATCCTGCTGGCTAAGCAACTGCGCTGTGCCATCGTCACCAATGATTTCAACCTCAACCGCATCGCCGAATTGCAGGGCGTGACGGTGCTTAACATCAACGATCTGGCCAATGCGGTCAAGGCGGTTTATCTGCCCGGAGAGGAACTGGATATCACCATCATTCAAGAGGGGCGTGAACTGGGGCAGGGCGTGGGATATCTGGATGACGGTACCATGGTGGTCATTGAGGGCGGGCGGCGTTACATGAACCAGACCATCCGCGCCACAGTGACCAAGGTGTTGCAGACTTCCGCCGGGCGCATGATCTTCGCCCGTCCCAACGCCAATGGTGCCTAGCGAGGACTTGATGAGCGCTCCAGCCATCGTCCGCTTTGCCCCCAGCCCCACCGGCCCACCGCATCTGGGTAGTTTGCGCACAGCGCTGTTTGATTGGCTTCTGGCACGTGCCACTGGCGGGCGCTTCATCTTGCGCATTGATGATACGGACCGCAGCCGTTACGATCCGCAGGCCGAAGAGCAGATGATAGAGGCGTTGCGCTGGCTGCGGCTGCAGTGGGACGAAGGCCCTGATATCGGTGGGCCGCATGCCCCCTACCGTCAGTCGGAGCGGCTGGCGCTGTACCACGAAGCAGCGGAGCGGTTGGTTGAGGCTGGGGCAGCCTATCGCCCTGCTGATGCGCCGCAGGTGGTGCGCCTCAAGACGCCGCGGCGGGGGCGTGTGGCCTTCCGCGATGCTCTACGTGGGGAGATCGCTTTCAACTACGCCCGTGTCCCCCGCGATCCTGTGCTCATCAAGTCGGATGGTTATCCCACCTATCACCTCGCTTCAGTGGTGGACGATCACCACATGGGCATTACCCATGTGCTGCGTGGCGAGGAGTGGATTCCTTCTACGCCGCTTCACCTGCTCATCTTTGCCGCGCTGGGTTGGGAAGCGCCCATCTACGTCCACCTGCCTCTGGTGGTGGATAAAGAAGGGCAGAAGCTCAAAAAGCGCGACCCGCGTGCGTTGGCGCTCACTTACCGCGATCAGGGCTACCTGCCCGAGGGCGTGGTGAACTATCTGGCGCTGTTGGGATGGCACCCGGGCAGCGAGCGGGAGCTCTTCACACCAGCGGAGCTGATCGCCCACTTTAAGCTGGAGCGGCTTTCCAAAAGTGCCGCCACTTTTGATGAGGATCGGTTGCGCTGGTTCAGCCGCCAGCATCTGGCGACCCTGCCGCTTGAGGATCTCGCGGCGCGCACCCTGCCGCTGCTACGGGCAGCCTATCCGCAGGCTGCCGAACGCAGCGAAGCGTGGCTGACGCAGCTTGTGGCACTGGTGCGTGACGAGATGAGCACGCTAAATGATGTGGTGACAGCGGCACGTTTCGCACTGGGGCCGCTGGAGATCAGTGAGGAGGCGCACGCTGTTTTGGCCAGCGAGGCCGCACGGCTTGTGTTAGAGGCCTTCCGGGCTGAACTCGCCGCGTTGCAAGCCTCCGATGCAGCAGCATGTGCGGCGTTGCTCAAAGAACTGCGTGCCCGCTTCCGGCAGGCACATGGTTGGGATGGCCGCACGGTGATGTTCCCCATCCGCGCCGCCCTCACGGGCACGCTGGCCGGGCCGCATCTGGCCGACATCGTGGCGCTGCTGGGTAAAGAGGAATCCCTGCGGCGCATCCATCAAGCGCTCTCCCTGCTATAATGGGGCTGCAAGGACTTCTTCAAGGAAGGTGTTACGATGGCCATCGTCGTGTTCAACCGCCTCACACGGCAGAAAGAGGAGTTTGTCCCCCTTGTGGAGGGGCAGGTTAAGATGTACGTCTGCGGGCCAACGGTGTACGACCATGCTCACATTGGCCACGCCAAGACCTACGTCTCGTTTGATGTGATTAACCGCTACCTGCGCTACAAGGGCTATCGCGTGCGCTATGTGCAGAACATCACCGACGTAGGGCACCTGTTGGATACGGGCGAGGATCGCATCCTCAAGAAGGCTGGGGCACTGGCACTGGAGCCGATGGAGATCGTGGAAATCTACACACGCTCCTATTTTGAGGACATGGATGCGCTGGGCGTGCTACGCCCCGATATCTCCCCGCGTGCCAGCGGCCACGTGCCGGAGCAGATCGCCATGACGAAGGCGCTTATTGAGAAGGGGCACGCCTACGTGACCCCCCAAGGGGATGTGTACTTTGACGTAACCACCTTCCCCGAATACGGCAAGCTCTCTGGTCAACGCTTGGATGAACTCATCGCAGGTGCCCGCGTGGAGGTGGGTGAGGGCAAGCGCCACCCCGCCGATTTTGCCCTCTGGCGGCACGCCGAGCCGGAGCACCTCATGCAGTGGGATAGCCCCTGGGGGCGTGGCTTCCCCGGCTGGCACATAGAATGCTCGGCGATGGCCATGAAGTACCTGGGCGAGACGTTTGACATCCACGGTGGGGGGCTGGAGAACCGCTTCCCGCACAACGAGTGCGAGATCGCCCAGGCCGAGGCGCTGACAGGCAAACCGTTCGCCCGCTATTGGCTGCTTGTCGGCTCGCTCTCCATTGACGGCGTGAAGATGAGCAAGTCGCTGGGCAACGTGGTGACGATCAAGGACGCCCTCAAGGAATATCGCCCTGAGGCCATCCGCACCTTTATCCTCTCCAGCCACTACTCCAGCCCCATAGACTACAGCAAGGAGGCTATGGATGCGGCACAGAAAGGCTGGGAGCGGTTGATGGGTGCGGTGCGGCTGGTGCGCCATGCGCTACGCAATGCGCCTGAAAGTGACGCTGGCATGGGCTTCCTCGGCGTGTTGGAAGAGTACCGCCAGCGCTTCATCGCAGCGATGGATGACGATTTCAACGCACCGGTGGCGCTGGGCGTGCTACAGGAACTCACACGGGAGGTCAACACGTTGCTCAATAGTGGCGAGGCGATAGGGCGTGACGTGCTGGAAGCCATTGATGGCCTTTACCGCGAGCTAGGCGGACAGGTGCTGGGCCTTATCCCTGAGGACCTCGGGGTGGGTGGCATAGATGCCGAGCGGCAGGAAGGGTTGATCCAACTGCTCATTGAGCTGCGTGCTGAGGCACGCCAGAACAAAAACTACGCATTGGCGGACCGCATCCGTGAGCGGCTGGCTGCATTGGGAATCGTGCTGGAGGACCGCCCTGACGGGACGATCTACAAGATTCAGTAGGTCGGTATGAGCGTTGAGTATCTTTACGGCCGCCGCCCTGTAATTGAGTCGCTGCGAGCGGGGCGACGGGCGATCCGGCGCATCATCTTCGCCGAAGGCGTTGAGGAAGGCCCTACCGTGGAGGAGATCCGCGCCGAGGCGCGGGCGCGCGGCGTGCCGATAGATATGGCGCGCCGTGTGTGGCTGGATGCGCGGGCGCAGGGCGGCAACCATCAGGGTGTGCTGCTGGAAGCGGGGCCGTATCCTTATGCCGAGCTGGAAGATGCCTTCGCCGTTGCTGAGGCACGCGCCGAGCCGCCTTTCCTGCTGCTGCTGGACCTGCTGCAGGATGTACAGAATATCGGCACCCTCTTGCGCACGGCGGAAGCCGTTGGCGTGCACGGCGTGGTGCTTCAAGAGCGGCGGGCGGCGAGCATCACCCCCGCTGTGGTAAGCGCTTCCTCCGGCGCGGTGGAATACCTCAACGTGGTGCAGGTGGTCAATCTGGCGCAGACGATGGAACGCCTCAGGGCACGTGACGTGTGGCTGGTGGGGTTGGATTTGGGCGCTGACGCCCTGCGTTTTGATCAGGCTGACCTGCGCGGGGCGTTGGGGCTGGTGGTGGGCAGCGAAGGGAGCGGCCTGCGCCGTTTGGTGCGCGAACGCTGCGATTTCCTCCTCTACCTGCCTATGCGGGGCCGTGTTGCCAGCCTGAACGCGGCCACGGCGGGCAGCATAGCGCTTTATGCTGCTTGGCAGGCGCGGGGTTTCGCCGGAGCGCGATAGGAAGCTGTGACCCCCCTACAGGGAACGTAGAGCATACGGTCAGGGGTTGTGGGAGTGTGGCAGGACCTGCCAGATCACTTTGCCCATCGTTTATTTGACAGGCACTTCGGCGTCCTCCTGTGTACTCTGCGGGTCAAATCTGCTAGAGTTAAGGTGGGCATTGCGTTCTATCTAGGGTAGCAGCATGGGCTGCAGGTGAAACATGATTCAACACAAGAGGCCCCTTGTGCTTGGTGTACTGGTAGCGATCCTGCTTGCGGGGGCACGCGCTTATAGCGTGCAGGCACAGGACGGCGTACATGAGGTAGTGATTCTGGAGGCTAAGGGGCCGGTGGTGCCTCCCTTTGCGGGTTACATCACGCGCGGCCTACGCGAGGCGGACAGCCGCAATGCGGAGGCGGTCATCCTGCTATTGGATACGCCGGGGGGCAGCGTGGATGTCACGCTGGAACTGATTCAAGACATCCGCACCAGCGATGTACCGGTGATCGTTTTCGTTGCCCCGCGAGGCGCCAGGGCGGCCTCGGCGGGATTGCTTATCACGTTGGCTGGGCACGCTGCCGCCATGGCCCCCGACACGGCCATCGGGGCCAGTAGGCCGGTGGGGATGCAGGGCGAAGACCTGGGGCAAACCTTACAGCAGAAGGAGGAGCAGTACCTCAGCGCACAGGCGCGCAGTTTAGCCGAGCGGCGCGGCGAGGAAGCTGTCCAGATCGCCAGCGAGGCCGTCACGCAGGCACGCGCTGTCACTGCCAGCGAAGCGCTGGCGAGCCACCTCATTGACTTTATTGCCGAAGACGTGGATGACCTGCTGCGTCGACTGGACGGCTTCACTGTGGAGGTGAACGGCAGGGCGCGCACTCTGCACACGCTCGGCGCAACACCCTACACGATTCCTATGAGCGAGCTGGAGCGCCTCCTCATGCTGCTTACGGACCCCAATGTGGTCTTCCTGCTGATGAGCATCGGTGTCACGGCCATCATCATTGAGATCCGCACGCCGGGCGGCTGGGCGGCTGGGGCGCTGGGGACGGTATGCCTGGGGTTAGCTCTCTACGGGCTGGGCATCCTGCCCGTGAACTGGCTGGGCATCATCTTCGTTGTGCTGGCCTTTGTGCTCTTTGTGATGGAGATCAAAGCGCCAGTGCACGGCGCTCTGACCGCTGCCGGCATCGCCAGCCTCGCCGCCGGTGCAATCATCCTCTTCAACCAACCCCAGATTGCCCCGTTTGGCAGGCTCTCCATCCCGCTGGTGGCAGGCCAATCGTTGTTTTTGGGAGCCATCTTCGCCTTTCTGGTGGTGATGGCGCTGCGCGCCCAAGCCCGTAAGCCTACCACCGGCTATGAGGGGCTGATCGGACAGGTGGGGCGCGTGGTGGAGGATTTAGACCCTCAAGGGCTGGTGCTGGTGTGGGGCGAGCGTTGGCAGGCTGAAGCGGTGGACGGCCAGACCATCCCCACTGGCAGCGAAGTGGAAGTGATGGAAGCACGAGGGATGCGCCTGCGCGTGCGCCGCCGAGGGGAGTAGCAAGGAGAGAGGGCCATCGCACTATTGAGGAAGCTGCGGCTGGGTGGCCTGCGTACCAAGATCATCCTGTGGGCCTTTGGCCCTACGGCCATCATCCTCGGTGCGGTGGCGCTGGTGACGTTCAGCGCCTATCAGCAGGCCACCGCTGATCTGGTAGTGGAACGCGACCGCGAGATCACACGCCTGCTGGCCAGCCAGCTGGCCACTGAACTGGAGCGTTTCCCCAACACGCTTGCTCCTTGGGCGCGCACGGCCTTCCTCTACGAGGATGACCTCTCCGCACTCCGTTCGGCTTTGACCGAGGCCAGCCGACGCTCCAGCGTGTTTGACAGCGTGGTGGTGTTGGACAGTCAGGGGCACGTGGTGGTGACTGTTCCTGAGCAGCCCAACCTGCTGGGCCAAAACTGGGCTGACCGCGAGTACTTCCGCCGCGCCCGTGCCTTGGAAGAGACCGTCTCCAATGTAGTAACAGATGGGCCCCAGGGGGCGAGGGCGTTGGTCTTCGCCGTGCCCATTGCAGGCCTTAACAATGAGTTTCTGGGTGTCGTTGCCGGTATGTTCCGGCTGGATACATTGACCTCCAGCTCGTTTTATGCTTCCGCTCACCGCCTGTTGACGCGCAAGAGCGGCAGCATCTACGTGGTGGATGGCAATGGCATTGTCATCTACTACCCCGATGCAACCGTCCTTGGGCAGGACCTCTCCTCCGAGGAGATCGTGCGGCGGGCACTGGCCGGAGAGACTGGCTCCATGCGCCTTACGGATGCTCAGGGCGATCTCGTTGTGGTCAGCTACTCACCGGTGCCGGGCACCCCTTGGGTGCTCCTCTCCCGCGAGAGTTGGGCTTCCGTGGCGAGCACCACGCGCACCTACCAACGCTTCCTCATCGCCCTCCTCATCCTCGGCCTGCTCATCCCTGCCCTTATTGTCACGCTCAGCGTGGGGCGCCTGATGCGGCCTATTGGTGAGATCATCAGCGCCGCACAGGAGATTGCCAGCGGCGACTTTAGCCGGCGCATCATCGCCCGCACCGGCGATGAGATAGAGGCACTGGCTGAGCAGTTCAACGTCATGGCAGCTCAGCTGCAGGAATCCTACGCCAATCTGGAGCAGCGCGTCGCCGATCGCACACGGGAACTGGCCGCTCTCAACCGCATCGCCAGCGTGGTCAGCCGCTCACTAGATCTTGACGAAGTCCTGCACGATGCCCTGTGCGAGACACTTCAGGTGATGGAAATAGAGGTCGGTGGTACCTATCTGCTGGACCGCGCCAAAGGCTTGCTCACGCTGAACGCCCACCAGGGCCTCAGCACGGTGTTCGCCGCTCAGATGGAGCAGCTGCCTCTGGATGAGGCCTTCTTCGGGGCTGTGGTGCGGGAAGGCACGCCGCTGACCGCTCATAATGGCGTGACAGAGGCACACCCTGCTCCTGCTCTCCTCGCGGAGGATGGGATTGCTGCGCTGGCTGCTGTGCCGCTCAGCTCGCGCGGAGAAGCGCTGGGAACGTTGTTCGTGGCTTCACGCACTCCGCGCCGCTTTACCGATCAGGATGTGCAACTTCTCACTTCCATCGGCAGCCAGATCGGCGTAGCGGTTGACAATGCCCGCCTTTACGAACGTGCGCGGCAGGCGGCAGCTCTGGAGGAGCGCAACCGCCTTGCCCACGACCTGCACGATGCCGTCAGCCAGACGCTGTGGACAGCCAGCCTGCTGGCCGATGTCCTGCCGAGGCTGTGGGAACAGAACCCTGAAGAGGGCCGCCGCAGCCTTGATCGGCTGCGCCTGCTGACGCGCGGCGCGCTGGCTGAGATGCGCACCCTGTTGCTGGAACTGCGCCCCGCCGGTTTGGCGGAGGTTCCGCTGGGCGACCTGCTACGCCAACTCACCGAGGCTATGATCGGGCGCAAGCGTATGAACATCACGTTGGAGGTGCGCGGCGAGTGCGGTGCTCTACCGGTGGAAGCCAAGATCGCTCTCTACCGCATCGCGCAAGAGTCGCTCAACAACGTGGCCAAGCATGCCGCTGCTGATCGGACGATAGTCCGTTTGCGCTGCCACCCCGAGCGCGTGGTACTGGAGGTGTGCGACAACGGCTGTGGCTTTGACCTCCTCAGCGTGCCACCCAATTGCTTGGGCCTGAGCATCATGCGCGAGCGGGCAGCTGCGGTGGGTGCTGCTCTCACCATCCGCAGCCAGATGGGTAAGGGGACACAGGTACGCGCAATCTGGCCGCGTGCCCCCAAGAAGGCAAGGCAACCATGACCCACAATAGCCCTATCCGTGTGGTGATCGTTGACGATCATGATATGCTACGCGAAGGCCTGACGGCCTTCCTGCGCGCCTTCCCTGACCTGGAGCTGGTAGATGAGGCTGCTAACGGCGCACAGGCTCTGGAGGTGTGCCGACGGGCACAGCCCGATGTGGTGCTGATGGACCTTGTCATGCCCGTTATGGACGGCGTGGCGGCCACCCAAGCCCTTTTGCAGGAGTTCCCTCATCTACGGGTGGTGGCGCTCACCAGCTTCGGCGAGGAGGAGCTGGTCAGGCGGGCGCTTGCGGCGGGGGCAGTGGGCTACCTGCTCAAGAACGTCACCGCTTCCGAGCTGGCCGATGCCATCCGCGCTGCCCATGCCGGTTACCGTGTACTCTCGCCGGAGGCTGAGCAGGCGCTGGCGCGTGCCGTAAGGCGGCAGGATGCCTCGCGTTACGGCTTGACAGAGCGCGAGCGGGAAGTGCTGAAGCTCATGGTTGAGGGGTTAAGCAATCCGGAGATCGCCGACCGCTTGGTAATCAGCCGCTTCACTGTCAAGAATCATGTCAGCAATATCCTCTCTAAGCTTGGGGTGACAAGCCGCACAGAGGCCGCCACACTGGCTATCAGGGATGGCCTTGTGCAGCCGGATTAGGTGCCTGCCACAACATAAAAAGAGAGGCGCTCTGCAGAGCGCCTCTCTCAACTGCAGGCAGCGAAGCAAGATGGTCAGCGCAACGTGGCGGCGACATTTAACAGGCGCGCCGAGCTCGTGGTGCCCGAGATGAGGGTGACAATGCCCCCCTTCTGCCACAGCACGGCGTTGCCGTTGCCATCCTCGGAATAGTCGGATTCAAACAGCAGGCCGGTGGTGCCATCCACGCTGATCTCCTGTGCGCGCACGACGTCGCTGGGGATGGGCAACACCAACGTCGTCGCCCAGTCAATGTTCCCACTCAGCCGGTGAGCCTCCGCTGGGGACATGCCTAACAGCTGCAACATAGCCTCACCCAGCGCCTCCACATCCACACCCTCGGGTACCTCCACGCTGGGACTGGGCATCTGTATTACTACAAAGCTACGCATCTGGTCAGGGTCTCCGTCGTTATAGCGTAGGACTATGCCCGCTGGGATGGTGATGTCAAACGGCTGGTTATCCATGCTCTCCGGCAGCAGGGCAGGGTCCAGGCCCAGCGTTCCAAAGACGGCGCGCAGGGCTTCCACATCCGGTGTATAGCGCACGCGTCCCCCGCTGGTCACCAGAATCTCTGTCGCCTCGCCGTAACCTTGTGGTGTGCGGGGAGTGAAGCCAGCCAGTGCCGCCGCTTCCTCCAGCGAGGCGACAGGGATCGGCGCGGCCATCTCTTCCAGCATTTGTTGCTCGCCGAAGAACATGTTTTCGTCTAGCGCCCGTGCGATCTGCTCCACTCGCTGCTGATCCACATTGACCACCACGAAGCGCTCCACACGGAACAGGTGCAAGAAGTCGCTAGCCAGCGCTCGCACCGGCGGCAGTGCCAGCAACGCCGCAAGCAGGATCAGCGTCCCCACTGCGCCCAAAGCGCGCTGCAGGGGACGGTTGAGCTTCAGTTTTTCCAGCATGGTCGGGACATTCCTCCTTAAAGTGAAGCTCTCCTTAATTGAGGAGAGCACCTCCCGCGCATCGGGCTGCTCCGCCGCAGCAGGAGCCAGTGCATTCAACGCAGCGGCCACGCGCTGACGAGTATGTTGCATCTGCTCCAGCTGAGCGTGGCAGGCGGGGCACGCAGCAAGGTGCGCTTGGACAGCCTGCTGTTCGTTGTGGTCCAAGCCACCCTCCAAATAGGCCAACAAGTGGCCCTCACGCGGATGTTGTTTCCTCATCCTCCCCTCCGCCGAAAGCCATGCGCCTCCGATATGCTCGCTCAAAGGCGCGCTGAGCACGCACCAGTAGCGTTCCTACCGATGAAGGCGCAATGCCGAAGATGTCCGCCAGCTCGCGGTGGCGGAAGCCCATCTGCCATAGCAACAGCAGCCCGGCTGACCGCGCCGAAAGGGTCGCCAGAGCAGCGCGTACCTCGCGCTGCACCTCGCGCTGAACGGCTACTTCCTCCGGCCCACCAGCGGGGTGATCCTCGGTGTGGGCAGCAGCCTGCTCACGCCGATGGCGGCGCCGATCGGCACGCAGAGCGTTGTAGCCGAGGTTGACCGCTGTGCGGTACAGCCAGCCTGCCACATTCTCCCCGCGGCGCGGCGCCTGCCGATACAACCTGAGGAAGACCTCCTGCGCCAAATCCTCGGCCTCAGCACGCGTGCCCATCAGGCGGAACAACACGCCATAGACCCTGTCGTAGTGGCGCAGGAAGAGCGCCTCAAACGAGGTCTCGTCACCCTCTCGGAAGTGCTGCAAGAGTAGGTCATCCGGTAGGTCTGCCAGCGCAGCTTCTTCACCTTCGGGCATTGCTCTCATACTTACTAAACACCGCTCACCCTGCTTATTTTGACACGTTATCTGCCCCGCATCTACCTCGCATCCACTATGACTGTCACATGAGGAGCATTGGCTTATACCCCTCGCTCTGATACAATCGCGGGTGCGCCTGATGCATGAGGTTCAGCGAGGCGAACCACCATGAGCCAAGACTTGCTCTCTGCCAGCATCCTCATCGTGGATGATAACCACACCAACTGCAACCTGCTGCGCTCGCATCTGCTGTTGGCGGGTTTTTCTCACGTGATGGTGGCCACACACGGGCAGGCTGCTCTGGACCTGCTGGCTGAGCGCCTCCCTGACCTCATCCTACTGGACGTGATGATGCCCGATCTGGATGGCTTTGAGCTCACCCGGCGCATCCGTGCTGCCTATCCCGACCGCTTCATCCCCATCATTCTGGTCAGCGCCTTGAACGAGCCGCAGGACCGCGTGCGGGGCATTCAGGCCGGAGCCAACGACTTTCTCTCGCGCCCTTTTGATGCGCAGGAACTGCTTGCTCGCATCCATTCTCTGTTGGCGCTCAAGCGCATACGCGATGAGTTAGATGCCGATCGGCGGCGCTTGGCCCTGCTCAACGAGGTCAGCCGCCTGCTGACAGCCCAACTGGACTACGAAGCTCTGACGCATCAGATCGTGACGCTGGCGCTCGCTCTCACCGGCGCGGCCAAGGCTGTGCTGATCGCGCTGGACGAGGAAGGGCGCTTCAGCCATAAGGTTATTGCTTATCCTCATCAGCCACCGCGCAGCGCATCTACCATTGAGCGCCGCGTGCTGGACGAGGGACTGTTGGGATGGGTGCTCTGCGGGCGGCAGGCGGTGGTGGTGGAAGACACACGCCGCGATCCCCGCTGGGTGGAACTGGCCGATGACGAAGAGGCGGCTTCGGCCCTGGCCGTGCCCCTGCTGCGCGGCGATAAGGCTGTCGGCGCCCTGCTGGCGACCTCTCCGCGGGTGGGGGCTTTTGGCGTGGAGCACCTTGACCTGCTGTTGGCGGTGGGCAGCCATGCGGCCATCGCGCTGGAAAACGCCCGACTGTACGAGGAGGCGCGCCGCCAGCGCGCCCGCACCGAAATCCTGCTCAACCAAACCGGCGACCCCGTCATCGTGGCTGACGCCGAGGGGCGCATCACGCGCATTAATCCCGCCGCCCGCCGCACTTTGGACCTGGACGATGCTACGCTGGGCAGGTTTGTAGAGGAGGTTTTTGGGCTTGGGTTGGCTGATCTGCTGCTGCGCGCCAAAGAGCGTCACTCCGCCGTCTCTGGCGGCTACACGCGGCGCATCCCTGATAGCGAACCGCGCACCTTCCATGTCAGCGTCTCACCGATTGAGGGCGTGGGCTACCTCATGGTGTGGCAGGACATCACAGCGCTGAAGGAAGGGGAGCAAATCCGCCTGCGCAGCGAGCAGGCCGAGCGCGAGCGCGTGCTGACGGCGCTCTCACGCTACATGAGTCCGGCGCTGATCAAACGCGTGCTGAGCGACCCACACATCCTGCGACGGCGCGAGCGGCGCGAGGCCTATGTGCTGTTCGCCGACCTGCGTGGCTTCACGCGGCTGACGGTGGAACATGCGGCGGATGATGTGATGGCCCTGCTCAATGACGTCTTCGCCGAGATGATGGAGATTGTCTATGAGCATGAGGGCGTCGTCTTTGACATCGCCGGTGATGAGCTCATGATCGGTTTTAACGTGCCTTACGATCAGCCCGATGCTCCCCAGCGCACGCTGGCGACGGCCATCGCCATGTTGCGCCGCTTTGCCGACCTGAAAGCCAAGTGGGCGCAGCGCGGGATGCAGGTGGGCATGGGCATTGGCATCAATCATGGGCCGGTGGTGCTGGGCCACGTGGGCGGACGCGATCGCATGAACTACGCCATGGTGGGCGAGGCTGTTACCATCGCCCACCGTCTGGTGGAGCTGGCCGCCGATGGCCAGATTGTCGCCACGCCGAGCACTCTGCCCACACCCCTTCCTGCTTTTGAGGACATCACCGTGCGCGAGCTGCCTCCGCAGGTGGTGAAAGGCCGTGCCGAGCCGCTGACACTGCTCCTCATTGAGGTCAGTTAACATTATCGTTGCCGAGAACCCCATGGCATCATCCCTCCACTTTGCCCATATCACCGATGTCCACGTCTCAGAACATGAACGGTCGTGGGGCACGCTGGGCACCCTCGCCGAGCGCCTGCTGCGCAAAGCCATCGCACATCTCAACACGCTGGATGATCTGGACTTTGTGCTCTTCACCGGCGACTTGCTGGACCGCGCCACGCCCCCAGAGCTGGAGCGCCTGATGGCGGCGCTTGGCACTCTACACAAGCCATGGCACTTGGTGGCGGGCAATCACGATGGCTACCTTGACCCTCAGCATCCCGAGGCCTATGCCCCACACGAAGCCCTTCCGCTTATTGACCCGCGCATGGCAGACCCCCCACCCGAGGCCCAGCGTGCCTGCTGGAGCCGCGAGGTGGGCACAGGCATGCGCCTCATCGGGCTGGACTCACGGAAGCCTGACACATGGGCCGGCGAGGTCGGAGCAGAACAGCTGCTGTGGCTCATGGAGGAACTGGACGCCCACCGCCGCGACCTCATCCTGATTGCGGTCCATCATCCCCTGCACTACCTCACGCCGCGCAACATCGCCCCTTGGTGGTCCAACTTCATCTGCACCAACGGCCAGCAGGTGGAGATGCTACTGGATGCCTTCCCCAACGTGCGTTTGGTGCTCTCTGGCCATCACCACGCCAATCACATCAGCCGCCGTGGGGGTAGGCTGCATATCAGCACGGGAGCGCTGGGGGGGTATCCCTGCATGTACCGCACCATCCGTTTGGAGCAGGTAGGGGATGGCTGGCGGGTGCAGGTCTCCACGCACCTGGCTGCCGATGAGGAGGAGCATAAACTGGCATTGGAGGCTCTGCTGGAGTCACCCATTGCCCGCCGTTACAAAGCCGACGATCCGTCGGCGTGGGCGCAGTTTGTGCTGGGCAGGCCGGAGGATCGCACGTTTGAGGGTGTGTTGAGGTGATCGGTGTTTGTTGCATAAGCGGCGGGGCAAGGCCGATGACCCGCGAGAATAGGAGCAGATCGGGTAACCACCCCGTGCAGGGATGCCCTGCACATCGGTGGTATAATCGCCCCAGAATAGCCCATCAGTGAGAGCAGACTATGACAACCTATGAACCGGTCATCGGCCTGGAAGTTCACGCCGAACTGCTGACCCAGTCTAAGATGTTCTGTGCCTGCCCTGTGGTGGATAGCACCACCGCTGAGCCGAATACGGCCATCTGCCCGGTGTGCACAGCGCAGCCCGGCACGCTGCCGGTGATCAACCGGCAGGCGGTGGAGTATGCCATTATGGTCGGGTTGGCGCTCAACTGCCGCATCAACGAGTTCAACCTCTTTGCTCGCAAATCGTACTTCTACCCCGACCTGCCCAAAGGCTACCAGATCAGCCAGTATGAGCACCCTCTGGCTTCTGACGGCTGGCTGGAGGTGGAAGCCAACGGACAGGTGCGGCGCATTGGCATCCGGCGGGCGCATCTGGAGGAGGACACCGGCAAGTCGTTCCACATGGGCAGCTACAGCCTTATTGACCTCAACCGTGCTGGCGTACCGCTCTTGGAGATCGTCTCTGAGCCGCACATGCACTCGGTGGAGGAGGTGGAGGCCTACGCCCGCAAGATACGCGCTGTGCTGGTTTATCTGGGCGTCAACCACGGCGATATGAGCAAAGGTGTGCTGCGTTTTGAGGCTAACGTCTCAGTGCGTCCGGCGGGGTCGGAGGTGCTCAACACGCGCACGGAGATCAAGAACCTGAACAGCATCCGCGCGCTGGTGCGTGCCTGCCGCTACGAGATCGCCCGCCAGATCGCCATCTACGAGGCTGGTGGCGAGGTCATCCAGCAGACGCTGGGCTTCAACGAGGAGACGGGCGAGACGTATCCTCAGCGTGGCAAAGAGTTCGCCGAGGATTACCGCTACTTCCCCGAGCCTGATCTCCCGCCGCTGTTCATCAGCCGTGAGTGGGTGGAGCGGGTACGCCGCACGCTGCCCGAGCTGCCCGATGCCCGCCGCGAGCGCTTTATACACGACTTTGGCCTCTCACGGCAGGAGGCCGAGGTATTGGTGGCCGATAAGGCAGTGGCCGATTACTTTGAGGCGGTCATCGCTGCTGGTGTGGAACCTAAAACCGCCGCCAACTGGATCACGGGTGAGCTATTCCGCCTCATGAACGCCGCAGGGGTGGAGCTGGATGCCGTGCGCATAACGCCTGTCATGCTGGCGGAGCTGGTGGATTTGGTACGCAGTGGCACCATCAACCTCAACACAGCCAAAGAGGTCTTCGCCGAGATGTTCACTACTGGGCGCGCAGCGAAGGCCATTGTGGAGGAGAAGGGATTGGCGCAGATCAGCGATGCGGCCATGCTAGAGCAGCTGGTGGAGCGCGTCATCGCTGAGAACCCAGCGGAGGTGGCGGCCTATCTGGGCGGCAAAGAGGGCTTGCTGGGCTGGTTTGTGGGGCAGGTGATGCGCCAGACCAAAGGGCAGGCTAATGCCCAGATGGTCAACCAGATGTTCCGCGAGCGGCTGGAGGCGCGCCGACAGGCAGGTTGAGCACCCAGCGAGAGGCAGCAGGGGCAGGGCCTTCGCCCATGCTGTTTGTGCATAAAGCCCCTCTGCGCTGTGCCCTTTTGCCAGTCATACGGGTCGGCGTTATGATTGGGGACAATTGAGCGACCACAGTGGAGAGGACGGAAATCCTATGAGGTCATTGCAGGGCAGACGGATCATAACGCTGGGGGCGGTGTTCATGGCTCTGGCGATCTTCGCCGTGCCGGCATGGGCGGCTTCTCTGGATCAGGACGCCAACCTGCTCACCAACCCCAGCTTTGAAGGCGGCACCTACGATCAGGTGGCCGATGGTGTGACGCATGTGCCCAATGGCTGGGTGGCATGGTGGAGCACGGCGGGGGGTCTCTATAAGCCCGCCTACGAGATAGAGCAACACCCCCCACACGTCCGCGACGGCAGCTCCGCCGCTCGCTACTACACGGCCTACACCAATCACGATGCGGGTCTTTACCAGCAGGTCAACGTCACGGCGGGGACGACTTATCGCTTCGTGGCCTGGGGGTTTATCTGGTCTACCAATGAGCCGGTGGTAGATACCCCTTCCACCGCCGACTCCAACTTGCGCATCGGCATTGACCCCAAGGGCGGCACCGATCCCTTCGCCTCCTCGGTGATCTGGTCACCCGCTGTCTCCGCACGCGACACCTACCAAAAGTTCACAGTGGAGGCCAAAGCCGAGGGGAACAAGATCACGGTTTTCCTGCGCAACACCACGTTGTGGCCGATGGCGCGCAATGATGCCTTCTGGGATGACACCGCCCTGCGTGCGGTCAGCGGTTCGGGCACGGGCGCCCAGCCTACTAATCCCCCGCCGCAATCAGTACGTGCTACGCCAGATGCCAACGGTCGCATCGTCCACACTGTCGGTGTGGGGGATACGCTGAGCTACATCGCCTGGCTGTATGGCGTGCCGATGGACCAGATCAGGCGGCTCAACAACCTACAAGGCGACATTGTGGTGCTGGGCACCAAACTGGTGATCCAAGAGGGCTACACGCCCACACCTGCCCCCACCGAAGAACCAACCATCACTCCCACGCTGGAGAGCACCGAGGTCGCTGAGCAACCGCCGGCAGGGGGCGAGGCTGGACAGCCCGCTGAGGCAGGCGGTGTGGGTTCCATCTGCGTCATGGGTTACGCCGACCTTAACGCCAACGGCATCCGTGAGGCTGATGAGACCCGTCTGGCGGGGGTGACCTTTATGATCAACAATGGCGCGGAGATGGTGGGCACCTACACCACCGACGGCGTGAACGAGCCTTATTGCTTCAACAACTTGCCTGCCGGCACATACATTGTCTCGTGGACGGGGGAGAACCTCACCGCCACCAACGATCAGACCTGGTCGGTGGAGTTGACGGCAGGTTCCATCCTTACCCGTGAGTTTGGCATCAAACCCATCGGTGCGGAGGCTGCTGCTCCGCAGGCAGAGGCAAGGCAGGGCGGCCTGCCGACATGGGCCGTGGCGCTCATCGGTGCGGCAGCCGTGGTGATCTTCCTCGGTGGTTTGGGAACGATCGGGTACCTGCTGCTGCTGCGCCGTACTCAGATATAGCGGAGGATAGAAAGCCAAAGGGGCGAGGCTGTGCTGCCTCGCCCCTTTTCTCAAGGTTTCGTGCCCTTCGCGCGCTTTGTGCTTTAAATCCTCCCTGTCGCCTACTTGCCCACTGTTTCGCGGGAGGGGAGATGATGCGGCAAGCGTCCGCGCTGTTCCTGCCCGCGAAAGAAGACCCACGTGATGGTGATGCCAATGATATAGAGCACCGATGTGCTCAGGAAGACGGGCACAAAGCCATAGCGCATCTGCATCCAGCCGCTCACCTGTGGGCTGAGCACCCAACCGAACTGAAAGGCGATGTTGTTCAGACTGGTGGCCAGGGCCTGCACGTTGGGTGGCACCTGCTCCAAGATGAAAGTTTGATACACGGGGCCGCTCAGGTTCATCAGCGCCAGCCGCACCAGATAGGCCAACCAAGCGATGGCAAACCAGAGCGTGGGGTTGCCACCATGGGGAACGGCCCACGCTGCCACCCCTAGGGAGATCAGGAAAGGCACGGAGAGCGCTTGCGTGAACACTACCGTGTTGACCTTGCCCATACGTTCGGCCATTGGCGGGGCGATGAACTGGGCGATGGCCATCGCCAGCGCTCCTGAAGCAAAGAGATAGCCGATGACAGCATCGCTCTGGCCGAAGACGTTGCGGTAGTAGAGGTTCATGAAGGGCATCATCATACCCGCCCCTAGCCCAATGATCCACTGCGGCAGGATCAACTTGGTAAGGCGCGTGCGGTGCTGCCACATCAGCGTCCAAGGCATCTCGATGCGGCGTTTACCGTCCGACGCTGTGTCACGGATCAGCAGCAAAGGACCGATGGACAACAGCGATACCAGCATCATGCTGGCTAACGCCAGCCGATAGGAGAGCGTGGCAGTGGGAGCCGTGCCCGCCAATGCCCCCAGCCATGTGGGGAGCAGGCCGCCTACCAGATTGCCCACAAAACTGGCGATGGTGTTCAGCCCAAACTGGAAGCTGAAGACGTACTGCCGCTCCTCTTCCGAGGTGTTGTTCATTAGGAAGGGCGCCACCGCCACCTGACGGGTCGTCATGACCAGTCCGGAGAGGATGTTGAAGAAGATCAGCGAGCCACGTGTGGGCCACAGCACTAACCCCAGAAAGGTCACCACGCCGATGAGGCTGGAGACGACCATTACTCGCTTCTGGGAGAAGCGTTCGGCGAGGTAGGCGGCTGGGATGGCCATCGCCAGTGAGGCAGCGGAGGAGACACTGGTAAGCAGCCCCAGAAACTGCTCATCGTATCCGCCGAGGCTGAGCACGTAGAAGTTGAAAAGCAGGCGGAACACGCCAAAGACAAGGCCAGTCAGCGCGCTGAAGACAAGGATGTTGGCCGCGTTGGGCGTGATGAGGCGCATCTTGGCACGGTAGAGTGCCAATCCCTGTGAGCGTGTGGAGACTGCCCGCTCTGCTTCGCTGGGCAGTACCCTGTACGTTCCCCGTTGGTGATTCAATGATGGTCTAATCAATGGGTATCTTTTCATAAGCCCCAGTATAGCGCCTCCCGCCACCCTCTTGCCACATCTGCATTACAGTCACTTAACGAAAGAGGTTGCGCTGCCCAGAACCAAGTATAATGGGCGCAGACGCACCAGCAGGTGGAGATGGGGGATAGATGCCGTGAGAGAGCCCGAGCACGAAGCGGATATCCTGATCGTTGGCGATCAGCGCGAGATGGCGCGCACGCTGCGCGGCGTGCTGGAGCAGGGCGGACAGGGCTACTTAGTGCACAATGTGCTCTCCGGAGAGGAGGCCATACTAGAGCTAGGCCGCCTCTCCTACCGCCTCATCATCGCTGAGGCGCGCCTGCCCGGCATCTCAGGCGTGGAGATGCTGCAGCGTGTACGGCGGCGTTGGCCGACAGTTGCAGCCATCCTCATCGCCAACGACCCGGCGCAGGATGTGCAGGGTGATGTGGCAAAGGCTGGCCTGGAAGTGGCGGCGATCTTCCCCAAACCACTGGATGCCCCGGCTATCGCCGAAGCGGTGCGTCGCCTGCTCGGCGACAAGCTTCCTGTGGCTGAAGGGCCTGCGCCGACGGGCACCGGCAAGCTCTCTGATGAGCAGAAAGACCTGCTTGGCAGAAGGCTGGAGGTGTTGCGCACCGAGATCGGCGCCCAAGGGGTAGCGCTCGTCAGCCATGAAGGGCGTATCCTGCTGCGCGAGGGCACATTTGAGGAACTGCCTCGCTTCCGCGAGCTGGTTGTCCTGCTGGCCAATGCCCTGGCAACCACTGCCGATATTGTGGCCCATTTGGGAGGGCAATCACCCGCTGCTGTGCACTACTATCAAGGTGAGTGGAGTGACCTCTTCGTGCTCTCGGTGGGATACCACCACCTCCTTGCCATCGTCTTTCCGGGTGGCAGTCAGCGGCAGATGGGCGCCGTGTTGCGCTACGGCAGGCCGGCCGCGCAAGAGATCGCCACGCTGATGGAGGGGAGCATCCCAGCGGCCAAACCCGCCCTGGCAAGAGAGGAAGCCGCTAAGGCACCGCAGGCTGCTGAATCACCCCCTGCACCGCTGCCCAGCGCCGAGGAAGGCTCTCCGACGCCCTTAACCCTTGACCTTTCTTTGGACGATCTGGGCGCTCTGGACACTGATACAGGGGAGCTGGACCGCTTCTGGGAAGAAGCTGCTGCCGACTCCTTGCGCCTTAGCGATGACGCACTCTCGTTGGATGAGGCTATGGAGCAGGGCCTCTTCCCTGGCGAGGGAGATTTGGGTTAGGGCACGATCAAAAGAGGGGCCGGTAAGCATCACCGGCCCCCCGGCGGGATCGCATGTGGGAGAGAGGTTAGTAATCTTCGTCCTCGTCCCAGTCCTCGTCGTCCCACTCCTCGTCCCAATCCTCGTCTTCGTCCCAGTCTTCGTCCTCTTCGTCCCAGTCCTCGTCCTCGTCCCAGTCCTCGTCGTCCCATCCTTCCTCTTCTTCCTCCTCGTAGTCCACCCACTCATCTTCATCCTCTGGACCCAGACGAAGGAGGACCTCCAGCTCGGTTGATGCCCACTCGTTCATGCTTTCTGCTTCTCCGCTTGTAATTTTTAGGATGGTCTCCATGCGGGGAGACCCGACCACGCCTGCCGTTGATGGCCCGCCCGAGGGCCGTCCCGCTCGGCGAGCCTCATCCAGCCACTATGGGGTAGTGGATGCTGGTCACCCTTTTGCCTTGCCGCCTCCTAGTAAGCTCTACCCACCTGTGCGATGCTCACCGGCCTGTTAAAATCTCTGCACTCCACCTGCGATGTGTTACCTCCATCAGCCCAAAGGGGCTGACAGTGTACCTTAATTTGCCTCGTGCTACAACTGCAAGTGCGTTCCCCTGAGCGCCCTTGTGGGAGGCTTGACCTCCCACCACCGAGCGGCTGCCAGAATTATAAACACAAATGAGCGCGCTGCAAGACCTTTTTCAAGCCTTGTAGCCTTGAATCCTCGCGTATATCTTACTCCTCGGCGCCGTCTTTTGTCCCCCCTGCACCGACCCCGTATAATCACCCCAACCACACCAGAAGGGACAGTCTATGCGCGTCTTTGTTGCAACGGGCATCTTCCATCCGGAGTCGGGCGGCCCAGCCACCTACCTTTATCGCTTACTGCCAGCACTTCAGGCGCGCGGATTCCACTTCACCGTGCTGACCTTTGGGGAGGGTGCTCCTGCTGAGGTTTACCCCTACACGGTGTGGCGCGTTCGGCACGGCAACTACCTTATCCGTCAGGGGGCCTATTACTGGATGGCAGCCCGCCTGTGGCGTGGCCATGATCTCGCTTTTGTGCACAGCCTGAATATCCCGCTTCCGACGTGGGTCAGGCCACGTGTGGGCAAGATCGTGGGCGACCCAGCTTGGGAGCGCGCCGTCAATCGCGGTTGGGTGCCTCCCACTACCGATGTGGATGCGTTCCAGGCAGCACGCCTCCCGCTGCCCGTTCAGATCAACAAGGCCCAGCGGGCCTATGCTGCCCGTCGCCTGGACGGCGTGATCGTCCCCAGCGAGTACCTGCGCCGCATGGTGATCGGCTGGGGTGTTGACCCCGCCCGCGTGGTGGTGATCTACAATGCCCTGCCGGAAGGGACACCACTGCCGACCATCACACAAGCGGAGGCACGGGCGCAGCTGGGGCTGCCCGATGCTCCGCTGCTGCTGATCGTCGCCCGTGTGACGGCGTGGAAAGGCATTGACTATGCTATCAGCGCCCTGCAACGCCTCGGCAACCTTCACCTTGTGGTGGCGGGTGATGGCCCCCTGCGCCCCACCTATGAGGCATTGGCCCAACAGCTGGGGATAGCGCAACGCGTGCGCTTTCTGGGGATTGTATCCCGTGAGGAGATGCCGCTGCTCTACCGCGCCGCTGACTACACCCTGCTTTATTCTGGCTATGAGGGCCTCTCCCATGTGTTGCTGGAGTCGCTGCACAATGGCACACCCGTCATTGCCAGCGACAAGGGTGGCAACCCCGAGGTGGTTCAGCATGGCGTAAACGGCTTGCTGGTGCCCTATCCGAATGGGGAAGCGCTGACCATAGCGCTGGAGCAGGCTTTCGCCGCAGGCGAGCGCGAGCGGTTGGCAGCCCATGCACATAACGGATTGGAACGCTTCCGTTGGGAGCGTATGGTGGAACAGACGGCGCAGTTTCTCAGTTCTTATGGAGGGATGTGATGTACGCGCTCGGCGTTACCCGCGATTTCATTGCCCAACACTATCTTATTGGCGGGGACTGGGGAGCGGAGAACGAAAAGCACTCACATCACTATCGGCTGGAGCTGCGTTTGGAGGGCACAGCGCTGGACTCTCATGGCTACCTGGTGGACATCGTGGAGGTAGAGGCACTGCTGGATGAGTTCATCGCTGCCCACCGCGACCGAACGCTCAACGACCTGCCGTCCTTCGCCGGATTGAACCCCAGTTTGGAGCACTTCGCCCGTATTGCCTGCCAGACACTGGCGGAACGCCTTAAGGCGCCCCACATCACGGCTATCGTGGTCACACTTTGGGAGAACGAGGTAGCGTGGGCGTCCTACCGCCAGACACTCTGATTTCACGCGCAGGGACGGACGGCGGTGCGCATCGGTCTCATCATCTACGGTAGCCTGACGACGATCTCCGGCGGCTACCTTTACGACCGCAGGCTGGTGACGTATCTTCAGGCGGCGGGTGAGGAAGTGGAGGTTATCTCCCTCCCTTGGCGGCGCTACGCTTACCATTTGGCGGATAACTTCTCCATCTCCCTATATCGGCGGCTGTGCCGCGCACCCTTTGACGTGCTGCTGCAGGATGAGCTCAATCACCCCTCGCTGGTCTGGCTGAACCATTGCCTGCACCACCGTGTGAGTTACCCCCTCGTCTCTATCGTTCATCACTTGCGCAGCAGCGAGACGCACCCGGCACCACTTGCTGCTATCTACCGCCGCGTGGAGCGCGCCTATTTAGCTTCGGTGGATGGCTTCATCTACAACAGCCACACCACACGCAATGTGGTGGAGGCGCTCATTGGAGAGGAGCGCCCGGCCACGGTCGCTGTGCCCGGGGCAGACCATCTCGGTGTGGCGCTCCCGCCGCAGCAGATCGCTGAGCGTGCGCGGACGGCTGGTCCCCTGCGGGTGCTGTTCGTCGGCAATGTGATCCCGCGCAAAGGGCTGCATACCCTGCTGGAAGCCTTGGCCAGCCTCCCTCCGGATCGCTGGTACCTGACAGTGGTCGGCAGTCTCTCCGCTGACCCCTCCTATGTGCGCGCGGTGCGTCGCCACATAGAGCAGCTGAAGTTGGCCGATCGCGTTCAGCTAATGGGCACACTTGGGCAAGACGATCTCATTGCTCTCCTCCGCTGCAGCGATGTGCTGGCTGTGCCTTCCTTCTACGAGGGATATGGGATTGTCTATGCGGAGGGGATGGCCTTCGGCTTGCCCGCCATTGCCACGACGGCGGGCGCTGCTGCTGAGATCATCACGCATGGGCATGATGGTTTTCTTGTCCCTGCCGGCGATGCCGATGCCTTGAGCGCCTGCCTGCAGACGCTTGCCGGCGACCGCGAGCGCCTGCTCGCCATGAGCCTTGCTGCCCGTGAGCGCTATGCCCATCACCCCACTTGGGCCGAAACGGCGGCACAGGCGCATCGCTTTCTCAAGGCGCTTGTTGCCACGCCCCTTCAGGCACCCTATTGACTGTAGCCCAGTGCGTGCTATGCTACAGGAAATGAGTCACAGCACCACCTTGCAGGAGTAGGAGAAGTCGCACGTGGGTGGCGGTAGCACTGGTCGGCTTAAGGCGAGATGCCCAGAGTGCCTCGCCCCGATCTGGCTCAAGGACACGGTTGAACTCTGGGACCCTGTGACTTGCCCCGAATGCCACACCGCACTGGAAGTCACCAGCCTGCGCCCGCTGACGCTGGACTACATGGCGGAGGAATGGGGCGACGAGTTTGATGATGAGGAGGATGAAGAGGATCGCTAAGCTATGGCAGTTGACGCTTGGCAGTTAGCGAAACGTCAGCTGCTTGATGGAGGATTCCCTCCATCGCTTGCTGCGTGCTCTGTGGTTGAGAATCCCAGCCTCCGCTTTTAGAAATTGCGTCTCTTGCGGTAGGGGGATAGCTTCAGCTCCCTGAGGGCGCTTCCTGCCGCTTGATCTCTTCAACGTAGCGCAGTATCTCCTCGGCACTCTGGCGCGCCGATTCGGCCTCTGCGCCGAGCATGGCGGTCAGCTCCTCTATGCGCCTCTCGTGCTTGAGAGGGATCACCTGCGCCACCGTGCGCTGGCCTTTGACGTGCTTCTCCACTTTGAAATGGGCATCGGCGAAACCGGCCAGCTGTGGCAGGTGCGTCACCACCAGCACCTGATGGTCACGCGCCAGTGACCACAGTTTGTGCCCCACTACTGCCCCAATGCGCCCTCCGATGCCGGCGTCAATCTCATCAAAGATCAGCGTGGGAGTCTGATCGGCACGCGAGAGGACCGTCTTCAGCGCCAGCATGATGCGCGAGGTCTCGCCGCCTGAGGCAATCTTGGCAAAGGGCTTCAACGGTTCGCCTACATTGGGCGCGATGAGGAACTGCACACGGTCAAGGCCGGTGCGGTCAAAGGCTACACGTCGCTCCCCGACAGGTGCACCGTGCGGGTCGTCGGCCTGCTCAATGGCCACGCCGAAGCGTGCCTCGGCCATGCGCAGGTCGTCCATCTCCACCTCTATCGCACGGGAGAGAGCCTCAGCTGCCTGCCGCCGCGCCTCTGAGAGCGCCATCCCCTGCCGACCGATCTCCTCCAGCAAGCGGGCTTCCTCAGCGAGGAGAGCCTCAAGGCGCTCGCTGCTGTGCTCAAGGGATTGCAACTCACGCTGTGCTTCTTCGGTAGCCTTCAACAAATCCTCAATCGTCTCGCAGTGATACTTGCGCTTGAGCGAGCGGATAAGGTCCAGGCGCAGCTCCGTTTCCTGCAGGCGAGCCGGGTTGAACTCAATGGCCTCCTCATAGTCGCTCAGCCCGCGCGCCAGCTCCTCGGCCTGCACAGAGAGCGTTTCGGCCAATTCGGCCAGCGGGGCGATGGTAGGGTCAATCTTCACCAAACGGGCAAGTGCAGCGGCCGCCTGCGTGAGGCGGTCATTGGCCGAGATGCCCGCCTCATCCGGTTCGCTCAGAGCGAGGTATGCTTCGCGGGTCAGCTCGGCGAGCTGTTCAGCATTGGCCAGCCGCCGCGCCTCTTCCTCCAGCAACTCCTCCTCGCCAGGGCGCAGGTTGGCGGCGGTGACCTCCTCCACCTGATAGGCCAGCATCTCGGCGCGCCGTTGGCGGGCCTCCTCGTTGGTCGTCAGGTCGCGTATCTCCGCCCGCACGGACTCCACCTGTCGCACCAATGCGGCGAAAGCTTCGCGCTGCCCCAGCAGGTTGCCGTAGCGGTCAAGCAGCTCCAGATGGGTGGCTGGTTTGAGCAACGAGAGGTGCTCGCTCTGGCCGTGGATGTCAACCAGTCGCTCGCCGATCTCCTGCAGCAGGCTGAGCGTCACCATACGCCCGTTCACGCGGCAAATGTTGCGGCTGCCGCGCCGCACCTCGCGGGAGAGGATGAGCACATCGGGGCTATCGCCTTCCAGCCCTTCGCGGGCGAGGATAGCCTCCACATGCTCGCGCACAGGCCCCGGGGTAAGCAGGAAAATACCCTCCACGATGGCCGCCTCCGTGCCCGTGCGCACGCTTTCCACATCCGCCCGCCCGCCGAGCAGTAGCGAGACGGCGTCCAAGATGATGGATTTGCCCGCGCCCGTCTCACCCGTCAGCACGTTGAAGCCGGGCGCAAACTGCAGCGTCAGCTGGTCAATAATGGCAAAGTCTTTGATGGTGATTTCGCTCAGCATAGGGCAAGCGTTCCCCTGACCTTCAGATTGGCACCCTCTCAGCGGCCCCAGCGCAACCTGCCCACCGCCCCGCTGACAGCCATTACCAGAAAGATCGCCTGCGTCAGCGAGAGGCTGAGCAGGATGATGCTCACCAGCAGGCCGCTTGCGGCGATGCTCCCTGCCAAGACCAGCCAGCCATAGCGCGAGCGACGGCGGCGTACGGCGCGGTGGGCCACGTCGGCAATGCCCGCCCCGACCGCTGAACCGGCCCAGAAGGCGATCAGCCAGCCGATGAATCCCAGTCCCATCCCCAGCGAGCGCGTGATGAGGGCAGCCAGCGCGGCGGCCACACCGCCCAGCAGGAGGCCGATGGCGCCCTGCACGAAGGGATCAGCGGCATTAGCATTGAAGAAAACCTGTTGTTGGCCGCGCACGCACTCCTTACAGCGGTAGCCCACCGGTGTCCGCACAGCGCACTTGAGGCACATGGGGCGCCCACACTTGTTGCAGCGCAGCGTGGTTTCAACGGTGGGATGTACCGTGCAGTACAAAACAGCCTGTTCGGGTGGGCTGACGGAGGTCTCGCTCATCTCCTGTGCCTGTGTCATAGACTCAATGATAAGCGATCGTTCTGAACTCACTTCGCGCTGCCTCACTCGTTGCTTAGCTCGTCGTCCAGCCTGGGCTCCAGCCGCGCCAGCAGGGTGTGGTAGAAATAGGTGCGTTTGCCCAAGCGCACGAATTGGCTGACATGCTCACTGGCGCGCACGTCCACGTGATGGCCGTCCTCTAGCTCCACCTCAAATTGGCCGTCCACGGTTAGGATAGCCTGATGGTCGGTGGCGACATGCACACGCACGGTTGAACCCTCGTCCAGCACGATGGCACGATCCAGCGTGAGGTGCGGGGCGATGGGGATGACGAGGATATTGCGCAGCGTAGGCGGCAGGATAGGCCCACCCACCGCCAGCGCATAAGCCGTTGAGCCGGTGGGCGTACTGATGATGAGGCCATCGGCCACGTAGGTCGTCAGCATGTCGCCGTCAATCTCGGTGCGCAGGCGTACCACTCGCGCCAGCGATCCGCGGCTGATGACCACATCGTTGAGCGCCACATGCTCCGCCACCAAGCGCTCGCCTTGCCACGTCTGCGCCTGGAGCATCATGCGCTGCTCCAGCCAGTACTCTCCGGCCAGCACGCGCGGCAGCTGTTCACGCCACGTGCGCGGATTCATCTCCGAGAGAAAGCCCAAGCGCCCCATGTTGATGCCCACAATTGGGACATTGTAGCCCGCCGCCATGCGTGCCGCTCGCAGCATGGAGCCATCGCCACCCAGCACGATGAGCAGGTCAAACTCACCCATGCGAGGGCGGATTTTCTCCTCCTCCCAAGTGAGTGCCGCCCACGGCTGGCATCCCTGTTCAGCAAGCCACGCACAGATTTCCTCCGCGAGGGGGTGTGAAGCCTCAATCTTGGGATGATGGAGGACGGCCACGCGGTTGAACGAACGACGGGCGGAGGTTGGCGCTTGCTCCATAACAGGCGGCTCCCTGTGGGCAGGTTCCGACTTGGGCATTGTGGCGATTATATCCTATCTCGCAGGCGGGTGGCATCGCCACTCCCGCCTGAAGGATAGCGCATTTGTTCTATTTTGCAACTTCCCACAGCGTTTCACCGTCAAGGGCGCTGAGTGAGAAAGAGCCGTTAGTGATTGGCATTCTCCTTACTGCTAAAGCCAACCGCTAACGGCTCGTGATCAACAGCTTGCCGCCGGTTTTTAGAGCGTGTATTGACCGCGCCGATGGTGTACCTGATAGGGGACCTGCGTCACCGCCACGCGGTCCAGGCCCGTCAGGGCAAGGTTGAAGATGTAGGCACTGTTCTGGTGCAGGGCCTGCTCCCAGAAGGTATCCATCGCCAGATGCCCCATGATCACATGCACGAAGACGTTGGGATCTTTCTCCAAGATGTCCTCAATGTACTCGCGGATGGGTGCCGCCAGCTGACGGTAGGGCGAAGGGATGATCTCCAGACTGTCCTCACCGAAGTATTCCTTCCACTTGGCGGCGGTGATCTGCGCTTTTTCGGGGTTCACCGCGATGTGGATGGCTTTCCAGGGATGCCCTAGTGACTTGGCGAAGTTCACCAGGCGCACGGTTTCGGCGTGGACGTCATCTACCAGAATGAGTGTCTGGATGGGGCGGGGTTCTATCCTAACCTCTTTGCCGCGCAGGCTGAGCGCCCGCCGCACCTGCTGATAGTGATTGTGGACGCGTGAGAACATCAGTACCAACGCGGGGATGAGCACCACCACAAACCAGGCGCCCGAGGTGAACTTGGTGACGGCGAAGATGATGGCCACAACGCCGGTGCACAGTGCCCCAAAGGCGCTGATAGCTATCTTCACGCGCCAGTGTGGGTCGTAGTGCAGGATGGTTTCCAGACCCTGAACTTGCTCCCCCGGTTTGATCTGACCCCTACGCCAGGAGTGCACCACCATCCCAATCTGGGAGATGGTGAAGCTGAGGAAGACGCCAATGGCGTAAAGCGGGATGAGAGCAGTGGTGCGGGCGCCCAGCATCACCACTAACAGAGAGGCAAAGCTGGCAAGCACCACAATCCCCCACGAGAAGACCAGCCGACCGCCGCGGTAAGTGAGCTGACGGGGCAGGTAGCCATCGCTGGCTGCCAGCGCCGCCAGGCGCGGGAAGTCGGCGTAGCTTGTGTTGGCGGCCATGAGCAGGATCAGCGTGGCGCCCGCGAGCGTGAGCAGGTAGAGCGGGCTACCGTCGCCGTAGATGGTGCGGGCGATCTGCGAGACGATCGTCTCTGTTTCGCTGGGCACGGCAGCGATCTGGTGTGCCAGCAGGGTGAAGCCAAGGAAGATGGTGATAAGGATGCCCGCCATCCACATCAGCGTAGTGGCAGCATTGCGGCTGCGCGGCTCCTTGAAGGCCGTGATGCCGTTGGAGATAGCCTCAATACCTGTGAGGGCCGTGCAGCCGCTGGAGAAGGCGCGCAGGATGAGAAAGGCTCCCAAAGCATGTGTGGCCGTCTTGTGCATAGGCTCCACCCCCGTGACGGTGGGCAATGTGCCGGTGAAGTAGCGCACTGCACCGATGATCAACATGAGGAACGTCATCGTCAAGAAGAAGTAGGTGGGGATGGAGAAGACGAGGCCGCTTTCCCGTACCCCGCGCAGGTTGACAATGGTCATGACGACAATGATGCCAACCGCGAGGTACACACGGTAGGCGTACAACTCGGGGAAAGCGGAGGTGATCTGCGCCACGCCGGAGGAGATGCTCACCGCCACGGTGAGGATGTAATCAGTGAGCAGCGCCGCTCCAGCGATCTGCGCCGGTAGTTCGCCCAGATTGTCGCGGGCGACAATGTAGGCGCCCCCGCCGTTAGGATAAGCGTAGATCGTCTGGCGGTAGGAGATGGTGACGATCACGATGAGCGCCGAGATGGCGATGGCAATAGGGATGGAGAGGCCAAGAATGGCCGCACCCGTGCCGGCCATCGCCAGGATGATGAGGATTTCCTCAGTGGCGTAGGCCGTGGACGAGAGCGCATCGGAGGCAAAGACAGCCAGCCCGATGGTTTTACCGACAGTCTGATGCGCCAGCGCCCGTGTCTCAAGCGGCTTGCCAAAAAGCAGGTGGGCTAGCGAGATGCGATAACCGTTTTGTGCGGACATGGATTTGTTCTTGTTCAGGGGGCGTGTGTGTGGGACCAGCATGGGGGCTTGGAGCGTATGCCCAACAAGGGGGCGAAACCCTTAAGCGGCAAAATAAGACGGCAAGCCCTCTAGGCTCCCCGCCGACACGCCTTCTTTCCTCTATTTTCAGCAATCGGACGTTATATCGCGCCTATTATATCTCAAAATTGCAAAAAGGGGAGCGCCTCCCCCGGTTCAACGAGTGCGCCACCAAATGCCAGTGCATTCGGGTAGAAGGACGAGGTGCTCCCGGGCGACGCGCGCGGCCAGATCGTCGCCGAAGAAGAAGCGCACTAACCGCTCGGCCTCCCACACAGAGGGGAAGCGGTAATCGGTACGCACCCACGTGTGCGAGAAACCCAGCACATCCTCCAGCCAAGCATAGAGGGCAGCCAATTGCTCCGAGGGCGGCTGTGGTAACTCGCGTCCTGTGCCCAGTGTCTCAATGAGGATCATCATGCCGTCCGAACGTAGCACGCGGCGCATTTCGGCCAGCGCCGCCCCGATGTGCTCTTGCCAGCTGTCAGCGTGCCACTCTGTGGCGTGGCCGAAGCTCCAGCCCTCCACGGCCACATCGGCGACGGCGGCAGGGAGGGGCAGGGCGCGGTTCTCCGCTACCGCAAATTTGACGTTCTCCCTCCCCTCCAACCGGCGCACGGCTACACCAAGCATATGAGGTGAGGCATCAAAAGCGTAGAGGGTGCGCACATGCGGCGCCAGCAATGCCGTCACACGACCTGTGCCGGCGCCGAACTCCACCACGTCCCGACCTTGCAAGGGGCAGATCGCCATGAGTGCGGAGAGCAGATGCCCCTCGTGATCCTCGTATGCGACCAGACGGTCGTAGAGGTCGGCGTGGTGGGCGTAAATCTCACGAAAGGAGGGCATCAGGGCTGCACATAGAGTGGGTTGGTGACGCGCGGTATGTACTGGAAGAAGTACCACGTCGGCGTGAAGAAGATGATAATAAGTGTGGCCATAAGGATGCCCACGATGGTCAGGGAGACCTTCCAGCTCAGGCGGTCGTCGGTGCGCAGCGAGATCAGGAAGAGGAACGGCGAGACAATGGCCAGCATGAGCAATGCCCAGCCCAACGTGGTGAAAAAGATCGTGGGATTATAGCCCGAAAAGAAGGCCACACTGCCCACCGTGAGGACAAAGAGCAAACCCGTCACGAGAGTCGTCTTCGGCATGTCTCCCCCTGCTTGTGTGACATGTCGCTGGTCGTTCTACCCACAATTATATCGGCAGGTTGCCGTTGCTGAGAGGGATAAACAAGGGCACAGAGAGAAAAGCTTCTGTGCCCTCCGTGCCTTGGTGTGGGAATCTGCTCAGCACTCGCTATAGCCGCAGGCGTAGCACTTGCGGCAACCCTCCTCGTTGACAACCGCCGCCTCGCCACACTCTGGGCACAGGTCACCGAACTGAAGGGGCATCTGCCCTGGCGCAGGAGCGAGCAGTTCATCCTCCGGTTTGGCTTCGGAGGTCCTGATCGCGCCACCTGTGCCGTGATGCTCCTCATAGTACTCCGCCAATACCTGCGCTACGCCGTCTGGCAGTGAGCGCACGCGGTTCGGTCCCAGCCCCAGTGAACGCCCTCCGCCGATACCCTCCAGCTGGTGGATGACTTCCTTCAACCGCTCATGGGGCGGCACGGGTGAGTTGAGACGCAGCACGTAGCTGATCAGGCGACCCAGTGCCTCACTCACCGCCGCCGTCTCGCTGCCTGCCTTGGAGGTGTGGATGAAGACCTCAAACGGCTCATTGTCGCCGTTCTCGTTGATGGTGACAAACGTGGTGCCCAGCGGCGTGGGGATGCGGTAGGTATAGCCGGGTAGGACACGCGCTCTCGGCTTCTTCGGCTCTTGCGCAAAGAGTGGCAACAGGCCCGGGCTGATCACCTTAGCGGAGTTCTCCGGCCCAGCGGGTGGATGGGGCAGGCCTTTGGCCTCTGGAGGGCGCGGCGTGGGCTGCACGGGAGGCGTAGGTGCAGGCGGTTGGGCTGAGGGCGGTGCCTCGCTCTTGGCGCGCGCTTGGGCGATGGCGGCGGTCTCTAGCACCACCTTCTCGCGGGTGCCCGCCACATAGACGGTGAGGCCCTTGCAGCCCAGCTTCCAAGCCAGCATGAAAGCTTTGGCCACGTCCTCCTCGGTGGCAGTGGGTGGGAAATTACACGTTTTGGAAATAGAGTTGGAGACAAAACGCTGGAGCGCAGCCTGCATATAGACGTGCTCCTCCGCACTGATGTCCGCCGCGACGACGAAGACGCGCCGGATCGCCTCGGGCACCTCGGGGACGTCTTGGCAAGAGCCGGTGATGTTCACCTGCTCCACGATGCGGCGGCGCGTTGGCTCATCCAATCCGGCCTCCTTAAGTGCCTGCTCAAAGAGCGGGCTAGTGTACTGCAGGGCGCGGCGCACGCCGTTGTCGTCAAAGTAGCGCACGTAGGCAAGGGCAAAGACCGGCTCACAACCGTAGCCCTCCACACCTGCTACGGTAGAGATGGTGCCGGTGGGGGCAATGGTGGTATGAGCGCCGTTGCGGATGCCGTGCGCCTTGATGCCCTCAGTGATGGCCTGCCAATCCAGCGGCGGACGCCCCCAATCACGCTCGTAGGGGAAAAGCGGCGTGGGCGGCTGCCACTTGAGCGCGGCGGGGTCAAAGATGCTGCCACGGATAGCAGGGAAAGCACCGCGCTCCTTCGCCAGCTCTATGCTGGTGCGCATACAGTGATAATGCACAAACTCCATCACCTGCGCGGCGAACTCCTGCCCCTCTTTGGAACCGTAGCGCACGCCGAGGCGGTACATGAGGTCAGCAAGGCCCATGATGCCTAACCCGATGCGCCGCACGCGGTGCGCAGCAACTTCCAGCTGCGGCACAGCAGGAACATACTTATTGGCGTCCACCACGTCATCCAGGAAGCGCGTGGAGAGTTCCACCGTCTGGCGCAGTTTATCCCAGTCCACGCGGCCATCGGCGGTGACATGCTGAGCGAGGTTGACGGAGCCAAGGCAGCAGTTCTCATAAGGCCCCAGCCACTGCTCGCCGCAGTTATGCACGATGGCAGCATTGGCGATCAGACTGTGTGTCTGTGGTTGCGAGAGGTCGTACACATCCGCCACACCCGCATCTTCCACGCTGAGCACGGGATCGGAGAAGTGCTCCGGGGGTGGGGTCTTTTGCCTGGCGGCAAGATGCGCCTCAACGAGGGCCTGCTTCTCGTCGTCGGCAAAGCCGATTAGCTCGGCAAAGCGGTCGCAGTTGGCCTGCGCGAGGATCAGCTCGTACCGCGGCTGATGGCGAGAGGGCCTGTGGCCTCCCTCACCGTCGGGCGTGATCTTGCTGCTGGCGCGGCGGCGCGTGTAGATGCGCCCTATGATGCCGAAGTTGGCCAACAGCACCTGCACATCGCGCAGCAGGTCCAGTGAGCTGCTGGTGAGGCAGATGGTGCAACCATCGTTGGGGCCATTCAGGTGAACGGTGCCCCCCGCGCTGAAGAGGCCCTGCAGAAAGCCAACAACTGCCTCACGGGGGGCCGTCCAGATCGCTTCCGGCACGCGCTTGTGGGGGGCACGCACAGGCAGCACGCCGAGCGAGCGAAAGAACTCGTAAGGCAGGCGGCCGTAGATGAGCTGCTTCAAACCGCCGCGCTGGTGCACGCACCCCGGCCCAAACCAGTCACTGAGGGTCTCGTGGACCACCTCTAGCATAGACTCTTTGGAGAAGGCCATCCCCACCGGGCTACTGCCGTTCTCGGACAGCCAGCCATCGCCGACCAGCCAGCCCAACACCAGCCCCAGCGCGTGCGACCAACGCTGCGGGAGACGCTCGTGCTGATCCCGAAGGTCGTGGTGCTGGATGAGCGCGCCAGCGGCACAGCTTCCGGAAAGCGCCATCTGTGCTATACGCTCGCGCAGCGCCTCGCGGTTGGGCAGGTCGTATACCCTGCTCCAGGCGCCTTCGCCGCTCTGCAAGAGGATGCGGTCGCCGGGCCGCAGGTCCTTGAGCGCCACGTAACCGTTTTCGGTGAGAAAGAGATGGTCGAGTGTGGCCGTCACACTGAAGCCGCCCCGCGTGGTGAGCCTCATCACCGGGGCGCGGCGGCGCGTCATCCAGGCCGGCGAGGCGGGGCGCAGCGCCACACCACACTGTGCGGCTGGCCGCTGCGCTTCATCCAGCGGAGCGCGGTTGTCAGCAGCAACAAAGGCGGCGATGCCTGCTTGGGCTAGATCGGCGATGCGCACTAGCCCGAACTCCGTGGCGATGCGCGTTTCGCCAACAAGGCAGGGGTTAGTCGCCTCCAGTGTGTAGAGGTGGGGGACAGGGTTATCGCGGTTGGCGGTGTCCAGAAAGAGCATGCCCGGCTCGCCGTTGTGGTGGGCGTGCTTGACGATGAGATCAAAGATTTCACGGGCGCGGACTGTTTCCCACACGCTGCCATCGTGCGGGGCGATGAGGTCAATCGTGCCGTCTTCTTCCACCGCCCGCATGAAGGCATCTGTCACCCCTACCGAGATATTGAAGTTGGTGATCTGGTCCTCGCTCACCTTGCAGGTGATAAAGCGGCGGATGTCAGGGTGGTCCACACGCAGGACGGCCATGTTGGCCCCGCGTCGCGCTCCACCCTGCGAGATTTCCTCAAAAGCCTGATCGTACACGCGCAGGAAACCAACAGGACCGGTAGCCTCGCCGTTGCTGGAAGAAACACGCGCCCCTTTAGGACGCAGGCGGCTGAAACTGAAGCCGTTGCCGCCGCCGGTCTGCTGGATGAGGGCGGCGTTACGCAGCGTCTGGAAGATACCATCGGGCGTGCGGCCCATGTCATCGTCAATAGGTAAAACAAAACAAGCTGCTAGCTGCCCCAAGGGCGTGCCCGCGCCCGTGAAAGTGGGCGAGTTAGGGAAAAAGCGTTTCTGGGTGAGCAAGTTGTAATACTGCTCGGCCATCGCTTGGCGATTGCCGCCGTAGCGCGTCTGCGGCTCGGCCACATGCCAGGCCACACGCCAGAACATCTCCTCAATGGTCTCACAGGGCTTGCCATCGGTGCCACGGCGCAGGTAGCGCTTCTCCAGCACGATGCGTGCATTCTCACTGAGTTCAATGGGGTGGCGTGGCGGTATCCCTTGCTCCACCGGCTTTGTACCAGCGCGGTTGCGGTTCCGGTCGGCCATGTGTGTCCCTCCTCACAGTCTATCAATGGCCTCACTAACCCCTGGGGCGATACTACGCTCACGTAGGGAGCATGCTCCCTCGTCTAGTCTAGAAGAGAGACCTCTAGGAAAAAGCCTCTCCCTATGTGCAATTTAGCACGTATGGTCTAACGGGAGGATGTGGGCACATGTTAGCACGGGGGTCTGCGATCCGCAACCGCCCTTATGGTCATGAACCTTAAAACCTTGTGCAAGGGCGAAAACTTTAAGGTTGAGTGGGTAATGGCTCCCACCGATCTTTGGTGACGAAGGAACATGGCTACCCATTACATCTTTCCCTTTGCGGGCGGCGATCTTGTGTTACAATGCTTTGGCTTGCAAATCACAAGATTTAGAGACATCTGTGAACGCCTCACTCAACCACTCGCTCAAGCGCATTGAGCAACTCATCAGCCGCCCCGCCGAGTCGCTGGACGATCCAGAGGAACGTCAAGCCGAGTTCAGGAGGCGGCTGGAACGCACCCGACGGCTCATGGCCCACCTCGGCAACCCGCAGGATGCTTTTGACCTCATTCACATTGGCGGCACATCCGGCAAGGGATCGGTGGCTATCCTGTGCGAAGCGATGCTCCACGCACTAGGACAACACGTGGGTACTCATACCTCGCCCTACTTGCAGACGCCGCTGGAAAAGGCCCGCGTGGATGGCTGGCTGATTGAACTACAGGACGCCATCGCACTGACCGATCTAGTGATGGAAGCAGTGGAGGCCGTGAAACGGGAAGATGCCGGGCTAGGCCATCCGCATTATGCGGAGGCTTGGTTGGGCTTTGCCTTGCGCCATTTTGCCGATCAGCGCTGCAACGCGGCGGTGGTGGAGGTTGGTATGGGTGGGCGCTTTGACGCCACCAATGTCGTGATGCCGCGTGTGAGCGTGATCAGCACCGTGCACTATGACCATATGCGCGTCCTGGGTGAGACGCTGAGCGAGATCGCCTACCACAAGGCTGGCATCATCAAGCAGGATGTGCCAGTGGTGGTAGGCAACGTGCCATATGAAGCGCTGACGGTGATCCGTGAGGAGGCACGGCAGCGCAATGCCCCCATGATTCGCCTTGGTCAGGATGTACGCTATGAGCCGTTGCAGCTTTCCCAGCAGGGGGGGCGCTTCAACTACTACGGACTGGGGATGCAGCTGAAGGATGTGCATCTGGGCTTGCTGGGCAGATACCAGTTCATCAACGCGACGGTTGCGCTGGCCGCTGTAGAGCTCTTCGCCAAGGCGCGGGGCATTGCGCTGGACGAGGAAGCTCTACGGCACAGCTTGGCCACGGCGCGCTTCGCCGGGCGCATGGAGGTAATGCAGGACCATCCCCGCGTGGTGCTGGATGGGGCGCACAACGAGGAGAAGATCAACGCCCTCATAGCCTCGGTGCCTGAGGTGTTCACCTACCGACGCCTTATCCTTGTGCTGGGGATGCTGGAGACCAAGGCTGCTGATCCCATCGTAGGGGCGCTGGCACGGATGGCCGATGCCGTCATCACCACCTCGCCAGAGGTGAAAGGCAAGCCCGCCATCCCTGCTGAGGAGCTGGCGCACCTTGCCCGCAGGGTGGGTGTGCGCGAAGTGTGGGCCGAAGAAGAGCCCCGTGCGGCGTTAGAACGGGCATTGGATATGGCCTCGGCGGACGATCTGGTGCTGGCGACTGGTTCGCTCTACCTTATCGGCGAGCTGCGCTCACGCTGGCACCCCACCGACCGCATTATCCAGCAGCGCACCATGTTCTCCCGCCCAGTGGCCATCCGCGATTGAGGGTATGGGGCACACTGCGCATGCACTCCGCTATCCTGTTCCGGCGGGTACGGCCCGCGTAGAGCTACGCGTGGTCAACTCACGCTTTATTGCCACCATTGGCCCAGCGCGCGCAGTGGAGGAAGCACGCACCTTTATTGAACAGGTACGGGCGGAGTTCCCCGATGCAGCGCACCACGTTTTTGCCTTCCGTGTAGGCTACGGCGCTTCGGTGACAGAAGGGATGAGCGATGACGGCGAGCCAGCGGGCACAGCAGGCCGCCCTGCGCTGACAGTGCTGCGCGGCGCCGATCTGGGCGACGTGGTGCTGGTCATCACGCGCTATTTCGGGGGCACCAAACTGGGAACGGGTGGGTTGGTGCGTGCCTATACCAGTGCAGCGCAGGCGGTGTTGGAGGCCCTGCCGCGCACCGAGCGCGTGGAGCGGCGCAAGGGGCTTATTGATGTCCCCTATCGGCTTTACGAACAGGTCAAGCGGCTGGCGATAGCGCACGGTGGCGAGGTGCTGGCCGAGGACTTCGCCGCTGAGGTGGCCCTCACGCTGACCTTCCCCAGTGAGGCTTGCGTTGCTTTTGAGGGCGTATTGGCCGAACTCTCGGCGGGAGAGCTGACCGTGCGCTGGCAGAGCGACGATCAGGCTGTGCCGTAGAACATTCCCCCATCAACCGGCAGGACAGCACCTGTGACAAACGAGGCGCGTGGCGAGCAGAGAAAAGTCGCCACCGTGGCGATTTCCTCCGGTGTAGCCAGCCGCCGCAGGGCATTCCCTGCCGCGATGCGCGCTATCTCTTCCTCAATGGCGGTGCCACGCCGGGCCGCGCGTGCCTCCAGCATATCCTGCACGCGCACCGTTTCCGTCCATCCAGGCAGGATGGTGTTGAAGCGGATGCCTTCGCGGCCTAGCTCCAGCGCCAGGGTGCGCGTGAGGCCGATCACTGCCGGGCGTAGGGTGCTGGAGATAATCAGCTCTGGAACGGGCAGGCGTGCCACGAATGAGGCGATGGTCAACACGGCGGGAGCAGCGGACTGCCGCAGCAGGGGCAACGCCCGCCGGATAAGGCGTACCACGCTGTGCAAGTTCTGCTCAAAGGCGCGCTGCCATGTCTCATCGCTCACCTCCTCAAAGGCACCAGCGGGCGGGCTGCCCGTGTTGGCGATGAGGATGTCCAGCCCCCCGTATTCCTCCACTACACGCTCAAAGAGGCGCTCCACATCTGAGGGATCGGCAATATCGGCGGGGACGCCCAGAGCAGGGCGTCCTGTCTCGGTTTCTATGGCGTCGGTGGCAGCGCTGACGTGGGCCTCGTTGCGCGAGCAAATGGCGATCAGCGCCCCCTCACGGGCCAGCTGCAAAGCGGTGGCAAAGCCCAGCCCTAGACTGCCAGCGGTGACCAAAGCCACACGGTCGCGGAGGAGTAGGTCCACTTTGCCGCTCCTTGGTGCGAGTCGCTATGGGGATATCCTCACCCCTGCTACGGCAAACCCAACTCCATTGTATCACTGGCTGTCAACGCGCCGCGCTAGGACATTTGGCGCAGATGATCAGCGCTGTAGGCTGGTGATCAAGATCAACGCACCACCAAGGATCAGCAACAGCGGCCAGAAGTTCCCCCAGCTGATCTCAAACAGGAAGAAGAAGGCCACCAGAGCGATAAGCAGGCCGACGATGAGCTGATTGCGGGCCTCGCCCACCAGTTGGTCCCCGTTGGCCTTGTAGCTGCGCCAGACATTGTTGAGGATGGCTCCTGCAGGGATGAGGATAAAGAGCGCCCACCAGTTGATGTCAAAGGGCAGGCGGAAGACATAGCCGAGGTTCTGGAGCAGGAAGTACACGCCCAGCAGTACCAGCACGATGCCGCCCCACAGTGCCCCGTTGGAAGAGCGGGGCTGCGATACCTGAGGGCGCTCATTGGGGGGGAGATTTTCGGCCATGAGAGTACTCCTTATGATCGTTTAATGATTATCCATGAGGTTTATACGTGAGACGGTCCGGTAGGTTGCAGACCCCTCCGCAGCCGCAAAGAACACAGAGGTGCTATACTTACACAAAAGCAACGCTCACACCATGCATGGGACAAATAAAAGGAGTGATCTATGTCCGTGCGCTTTGCCCCTGCCCCCACCAGCGAAGAAGAGGAACAGACGATCGTTATACGCAATCCCATCACTGGCGAGGTAGTAGGGACCGTACCGCGTAGCACGCCGGAGGACGTGATCGCCGCCGTGGAGCGTGTGCGGGCAGCGCAACCTGCTTGGGCCGCGCTCCCTTTCCGCCAGCGTGCAGCGGTGATGAAGCGCTTCCACGACCTCATCCTAGATCGCCGCGAGGAACTGTTTGATGTCATCCAATCCGAGACGGGCAAATCGCGGCGAGATGCCTTCGTGGAGCTGTTCGCTGTGGCGGTGGAGGCGCGCTACTACGCTTATCACGGTGAGCGGGCGCTACGGCCACGGCGGGCGCTTTCGGCGTTGCCCTTACGTGACCGCACCATCGTCATCTACCGTCCGCTGGGTGTGGTGGGCATCATCAGCCCCTGGAACTTCCCCTTCATCCTCTCCACCTGCGATGCCATCCCCGCGCTGCTGGCAGGCAACGGCGTGGTGATCAAACCCGCTTCACTCACCCCGCTCTCCGCCCTCTGGATGCGCCAGCGCATGATAGAATGCGGCCTGCCGGAGGACCTCATGCAGATCGTGGTGGGGCCGGGCAGCGCCCTTGGCAACGCACTCATTGACCACGTGGATGCTATCATGTTCACCGGCAGCACCGAGGTCGGGCGCAAGGTGGCCGAACGGGCGGCGCGGCGGCTCATCCCCTACAGCATGGAGCTGGGCGGCAAGAATGCCATGATCGTACTGCGTGACGCCAACCTCCAACATGCCGCGCAGGTGGCCATTGAGGGCGCCTTCAACAACTGCGGGCAGATGTGCATCGCCTACGAGCGGCTGTACGTGGAAGATGCCGTTTACGAGGCATTCACTGCGGAGCTGGTGCGTCAGATGCACTCCTTGCGTTTGGGCTGCCGGCGTGATTACACCGCCGATGTAGGATCGCTGATCAGCGCTGATCAACTGGAAATCACCGAGCGCTACGTGAACGATGCCGTTGCCAAAGGGGCACAGGTGCTCTTCGGCGGCAGGCGACGGCCTGACCTCGGCCCCTACTTCTACGAGCCGACCGTGCTGGCCGACGTGACGCCGGAGATGGCCATCCACCGCGAGGAGGTCTTTGGGCCAGTGCTGGCCGTTTACCGTGTGGCCTCAGCAGAGGAAGCTATGCGGCAGGTCAACGATAGCCGCTATGGGCTATATGCCGCCATCGCCACACGCAACCGGCGGCTGGGTGAGCGTCTCGCTGCGCAATTGGACGCCGGAACGGTGGTCATCAATGACAGTTATATGGGCTGGGCGGCGGTGGATGCACCGCTAGGCGGCTTCAAGGAGAGCGGTGTGGGGCGACGGCATGGCCCGGAGGGCATCCGCAAGTTCACTGAGCCGCAGACCATCCTCACCAACCGCACATGGATACAGATTTCCAGCGGGGAGAGTGCACTGGCGATCAACGAGCGGCTGGCAAACCTGCTGGCGCTGTTGTTGAAGGTATGGCGGCGCGTGCCTGGTTTGCGCTGAGCGTAGGGCAGAGGCCAGTACCATTGCCCTGCTCCTCACCCCTAACCCCTCTCCGAGTGAGAGAGGGGATTTTTGAGCACAGCAAAGGTGGCGGGTGAGGCTGGCATTCCGCCAAGCCCAATTCCGCAACCTGCCATCACATGCTATACTGCGCCATGACCTGATCCTAATGGCACCATCAGGAGGGCTGATGATGCAGAGGCGCATCCTGCACATGCTGGAAGCGGTCTCGGTGGCCGTCTTCTTCCTTCAGGCGCTGCGGGTCATCTTCTCGGTGATGTTTGGTATCATCTACGATCAGATTTTTGAGGGGCCGATCACAGCGTGGTTGCCGCTTAGCAACTTGCTGGTGATCGCTGCGTTGATCGCGCCCCTGTTGGCTCCTCGCACTGCCTCGTGGCGCTGGATGTCCGTTGCGGCGGCACTGGCGGCGCTGGCCCGCATAGCCCTGACGGTCAACGAAGCACCGGTGCGCTACTGGGGTGCTCTGGTGGTGATCGCGGCGGGAGGGCTGTATCTGGCGGGTCTGCTCATGCACCACCGTAGGGAGGCCTTCTTGGTGCTGCTGGCGGCGCTGGTGCTGGATCAGGTGTTGCGCGCCGCTGGGCACACCTACGACGTGAGCCTGCGCCCCTTCTGGTTGCCCGTGCAAGCTGTGTGGGGGATCGCCGTGATAGGGGCGACTTTCTGGCTTGGGCGCCACGCGGATGAGCAACAACCCGCTGGCATGAGCCTTCCTGTCGGGCTGGCACTGGGCGGCTGGCTGTTTGTGGAGACTTCGCTGCTGGCGCTGCCTAACGGCATAGCACGCTGGAGCTACGCACCGTATGAGGTTGTTGCCCCTCTCCTGCTCCTCATCACGTGGTTGCCGCTTCTCCTCGCCATCCGCCATCAACGATTGGGACAGATAGCGCGCGCGGCGGCGCTGCGCTACGGGGTGGCTCTGCTGCTCCCGCTGGGTCTCATGGTAGGCTACTTCGTGGGCGGGGTCGCCGCGACGCTGGCGTTGCTGTTGGCGCAGGTCGCTGCGCTGTTGGCCTTGCTGTCCCTTCTCTATGCTCCTGTTCGTTTTAAACCAGCGACAGGCAGTGCGTTGGCGCTGGGCATGGTATTCTTTCTGCTGCTCAATTTCCTCAACGCCTTTGCCTTCACCTATCCTTACACGCTGCCTGTGATGCGCGGCATGGGTTGGGCGGTCTATCTCGCTGCGGCGCTGGCGATCTCGGTGACGGTGGCGGTGACATCGGTCACTGCGGATGAGGCAGCACCTGCCTCGCCCTATGCGGTGTTGGCGGGCGGCGCGCTCGCCCTTGCCGTGACGCTCGCCGCGGTGTGGCCGCAACCGGTAACCGCCTTCCCTACTGGGGGGACGCTGCGCGTGGGTACCTACAACATCCACTATGGCTATGATGATGTGTGGCACCTGACGCTGGAAGAGATTGCCCAGACGATTGAGGACAGCGGTGCAGACGTCGTCGCCCTGCAAGAGGTGGACACAGGCCGCATGACGAGCTACCTCACCGACAACGCCTATTATCTGGCGCGGCGGTTGAGGATGCAGGCCATCTACCTGCCCACCGTGGAGCACCTGACGGGCATCGCGCTGCTCACCCGTGCGCCGGTAGTGGCGAGCGGCGGGACGCTCGTCACCAGCCTGCAAGAGCAAACCGGCGTGGTGCACGCGCAGGTTGAGGTGGGCGGCACAACGCTCTACACTTACGGCATCTGGATGGGACTGTCGGATGAGGATACGCAGACGCAGATCCGCGAGGCGCTGGATTTCATCGGTGAGCGTTCCCCCGCTACGTTAGGCGGCGATTTCAACGCCGAACCGGGCAGCCCGGTGGCGCAGGCGGTAGAAGCGGCGGGTTTTGTGGATCCTTTCGTGGCGCTGGGGATTGACCCCGCCCCTCTCACCGATCCAGCCATCAACCCTACCAAACGTATTGACTTCGTGTGGGTGCGCGGCCTGCAGCCTGTCAGCGCCTGGGTACCCGACTCGCTTGCCTCCGATCACCGCATGGTAGTTGTGGAGGTGGCACTACCGTGACAGGTGACTTCCTGTATCGCTTGCTCGGTTCCCTGTATCCAGCTTGCGGAAGGCTTACGGCGCCGTGGTCGGCGTGATGGGAAGCGGCGTAGGCATGATCTGCGAGCAGGCCTCATAGGCCTGGGCGATGATGTCCAGAACACGCTGATTATCCTGTGCTTCCGCCTGCGCCTCGCGCAGGTGGGGGATGGCTTCCGCACAGGCGCCTTGCTGTGCATAGGCAAATCCGAGCTGATAGTTCAGATCGCCGCTGGTAGCCCCTAGTGCCAGCGCCTGCTCGTAGGCGGCAATCGCCTCAGCGTAGCTCTGCCCGTAGAAGTAGAGCGCACCGAGGCGCAGCCAGGCGCTGCCGAACGTTTCGTCCAACTCCACCGCCCGTTGATAGTACTGTAGCGCTGTGGTCACATCGCCTATGTAGCTCTCGTAGGTGCGTCCTAACTCAAAGGCGATGAGCGCGTTGGAAGGCTCAATGAGCTGCGCTGCAAAGAATTGATCCTGCGCCTCGGTGTAACGGCCCAGCTCTCGGTAGGCACGCCCCAGCGCCATGAGCAGATAGGGCAATTTGGGATGCAGGCGCAGGGCCGCTTCATACTGGGTGGCTGCGCTGGCGTAATCCCCCAGCCGCTCCAGAATGTAGGCGTAATCGCGTCGCACATCCACGTCGTTGGGGGCCAACGCGAGTGCCTGCTCTATGGTTTGGAGGGCCTCGTCCCAGCGATCCAGGTCCACCAGCGCCTCGGCGTAGTAGGCCATCCCCACCGCATAGTTGGGATCGTAGTCCAGCGCTTGCCGAATGGTGGAGAGCGCCTGATCGGGGCGGTTCTGCCAATCGTAGACCTTGCCGAGGATGGCATATCCCGCCGCGTTAAAGGGATCTGCATTGATCGCATCGTTGGCGGCTGCCTCGGCCTCGCTCAACGTAGCGCGGCGCTGATCGCCGTACTGCATGGCCGAATTGAACAGCAGCAGACGGGCAATCTGGAAGTGGTAGTCCACATTGGCGGGGTCAATCTCAGCAGCCTGCCGGTAGAAATCAATGGCCTGCGTCAGCCGTCCTTCCTGGTAAGCCTGCTCGGCCTGCGCTACTGTCTCAGCAAGGACCTCATTGATGTCAGGCGTGGGCACATCAGATTGGGCTGTGCTGGCAACAGCATGTTCCGCTTGTTGCGGCGCTTGGATGGAAAGGTAGGCGCGCACTTCCTCCCGATGGAAGTACACCCACAGGGCACCAGCAATCAACAGCAGGTAGAAGATGATGCGGAAGGGGTCGTTGCGTGGGCCTTGGTGGTGACGCGGCGGGCGATAGTCAGCGTAACTCCGCCGCTTGCGGCGCCCTCTCCTGAGCGGAATACCCAAGGTTGGCCTCTCCTTGTGTAGAGTTACGGGTTCTCGCCTGTGCCGGTCCTGCCCCCTTCGCTGCCGGGCCGCTCTATGAAGACATCCGGTTCCGGATAGCGCGAGGGGAACTCAAATTGGACGGTAGGCGGCGTGAGGGCATAATCGCGGCACAGCACGATCACGCTGAGGATATTGTTGAGCGCAACGGGGTTGTCCATACGGGCTGTCTCGTAGATGTCCAGCGCATCAAAGGCGCGCGGGATAGCAATATCGCACAGGTCCAGATAGTAGTAGTCCGCCGCGGTGACGTAGTACGCTTCCAGATAAGCCTCCAGTGGCACCTCATCAGGATGGGCCTTTCCCCAAGCGATGAGCTCCTCGTAGATGGCAATGGCGTCCTCAAAGTTCTTGCGGGCGTGATACACGTTACCCAGCCGCCGCCACGCCGGTACATAGATACGGTCGGGCAGCAGGCTGGGGTCGTAGCGGTAACCGGCCTGTTTGATCTCGTTGTAGGTCATGCGGGGGCAATCCGCGCATACCAGTTTCATAGCGCGCTCAAGGTTAAATTGCGCCGCCTCGTCGTCGCGGATTTCAAAGTAGGTGCGTCCCAGCTCCGTCCACGGCAGCGGGTCATCCGGTGTGCGGATGATGATCTGCTCATAGGTAGCAATGGATTGGTCAATCTGTTTGGCGCCTCGGTAGTTGCGGGCAAGGCCGTACCATAAGTCCAGCAGGTTAGGGTGCAGGCGCAGCGCCTGCTGGTATTGCTGGATGGCGCCGTTGTAGTCGCCGTAGTGCTCCAGCACGTAGGCGTAGTTGCGGCGGGCATCCACATTGTAGGGGTCCAGCTGGATGGCCAGCTCAGCGCGGTCGCGCGCTTCGCGCAGGCGGCCTAAGTCCGCATAGGCCTCGGCGAGGTACGTTTGCCCCAACACATAGTTGGGGTCCAGCTCCACCGCACGCAGGGCCTCAATGGCCGCCTGATCGGGATTGCCCATCCAGTCCAGCGCCCGCGCCTTGACAGCATAGCCACGCGGATCTTCTGGCGCGATGAGGATGGCCTGATCTGCTACCTCCAACGCCTCGCGCAGGTTGTCGGGATCATCGGTGAGGATGAGCAGGCGTGCCAGATCGGCCAGCACCTGTACATCATCGGGGGTCAGGTTGGCGGCCTGCCGGTAGTACTCTATTGCCTCCTCTAGGTTGCCCTTCATGTAGGCATCATAGCCCAGCGCGGTCAATTGTGCGGCGGAGGGTGTGGGGGTCGGTGCAGGCCCTAGCTGGCTCAACAGGCGGGGTTGGATGGTGTCCATGTGCAGGAAGACGTACAGCATTGCCGCCAGCACGCCGAGATACACGGCGATGAAGGCCAGCGAGTAGCGCCGCCTGCCGCGCTTGCGAAAGGTCAACCTGCCGCGCCCAAGGGGTTCGCGTTTGATGTACACCGCCAGGGCCGCTCCATGGTTGCGCTGCCCCCTCCAGTAGAAAACCGGCGTAGCGAGGTGCTTTCGCCGGCAGCGGGTTGCGTGTGGGGGCTGGCACACTGATAGGCTGATCTTAACATCCGCCAACGTGGAGTGTCAAGGTAAAGCAGGGAAAGGGCAAGGAAAAGGGGGCTTTCTCTGTGCCCTCTGCGTTCTGGGGTAAGCAAGGGCCGCTAAGCGGGCGGCATACTGTGCAGGGCGATCACTGCCTGCCCGAGGCTGAGACCGCCGTCATTGGTGGGGACCTGCCGATGCGTCAGCACCTCAAAGCCTGCCGCTCGCAGGCCCTCTCTTGCCAGCCGCAGCAGCAGGCGGTTCTGGAACGATCCGCCGGAGAGCACCACCGTGCCGAGGCCTGTCCGTGTCCGCACCCGTTGGGCAGCGCTCACGATCATCTGTGCCAGCGTGACGTGGAACGCTGCTGCAATCTCCGCCACCGCACGGCCTGAGCGCACCTCACGCACGATGGCGGCCAGCATGTCGCCCACCCGCAGCGTGCCGTCATCTTCAAGGGTGAAGGGATAGGGAGCGACCCGTTCTATAGCAGCGCGGCGTGCGGCTAATTCCAACGCGATAGCCGCTTGCGCCTCAAAGGTCGTCAGTGGGCAGAGGCCCACCAGTGCTGAGACGGCGTCAAACAGCCGCCCGCAGCTGGAGGTGAGCGGAGCGTTCACCCCGCGTTCCACCTGCCGCGCTACAATGTGGCGCTCCTCGGTGGGAAATGCCGCCAGCGTGGGCAGGTCGGGGATGTCTCCCTGCGTCGCTAGCAGGTAGCCCCAAGCAAGGCGGTAGGGGCGGCGGATAGCTGCCTCGCCGCCCGGCAGAGGCAGATATTCCAGATGGGCGGCGCGTTCATAGCGTTCCACACTGGCAATGAGCACCTCGCCGCCCCAGATGGCGCCATCCGCACCGTAGCCTGTGCCATCCAGCGCCACACCGATCACCGGCCCGCTGCGCCCGTGCTCGGCAAGGCAAGCGGCGATGTGGGCGTGGTGATGTTGCACTGCTACCAGCGGCAGGCCGCGCTCAATGGCCAGATCGCGGGCGAGACGGGTAGTGAGATAAGTCGGATGTAGGTCGTGGGCGATGACCTGCGGCGTCACCTTGAAGATAGCGCCCAGGTGATCCAGTGCCTCGCGGAAGTAGCCCAACGCTTCCAGCGAATCCACTTCGCCGATGTGCTGGCTGAGGAAGGCATCCTGACCGCGTAGCAGGCAGAGTGTGTTTTTCATCTCCGCACCCACCGCCAGAATGTGCCGCTCAGAATGCCAGACGAGGCGGATGGGATAAGGGGCATCCCCCCGCGAGCGACGCAGGGGCTGGCGGGCGGCATCCTGCTCGCCGGCAAAGCGATCCACCCACCAGACGGCATCATCACAACGCATGTGGATAGGACGATTGTGTAGCAAGAAGGCATCGGCGATGTGTGCGAGCTGGTGCAACGCCTCCTCGTTATCCTTGATGATGGGCAGATCGCTGAGGTTGCCGCTGGTCATCACCAATGGTACGCCAGCATCGCGCAGCAGGATGTGGTGCAGGGGTGTGTAGGGTAGCATCACACCCAGCATGGGGTTGTCAGGGGCAACGTTGGCAGCGATGGGCGATCCCTCACGCCGATAGAGTAACACAATGGGGGCGCTGTGGCTGGTGAGCAGTGCCTCCTCATCGGAATTGACTTCGCAATGTGTGCATACCTCATCCAGCGAGGCCACCATCACAGCAAACGGCTTGTGGGGCCGCGCTTTGCGCTCGCGTAGGCGGGCGACGGCTTGCGCATTGGTGGCATCACAGGCAATGTGAAAGCCCCCTAACCCTTTGATGGCCACGATGTAGCCAGCCCGCAGCAGGGCCGCTGCCCGCGCTACATCATCGGGTAGGGTGTGCGGGTTGATCTGGCGCAGGAGCGCTTCATCAGCCACCAATTGTACTTGTGGACCGCAGGCGGGGCAGGCGTTAGGTTGGGCGTGGAAGCGTCGGTTGCTGGGGTCGTCGTACTCGGCCTGGCAGGCTGGGCACATGACGAAGGCGCGCATGGTAGTCATGGGGCGGTCATAGGGCATGGCCTGAATGATGGTGTAGCGCGGCCCGCAGTTAGTGCAGTTGGTGAAAGGGTAGCGGTAGCGGCGGTTGTGGGGATCGAATACCTCGGCGAGACAGTCAGCACACGTGGCCACATCGGGCGAGATGAGCGAAGTGCCCGCATCCGCCTCGCTGTGGCGGATGACAAAAGTCGTCTCATTGCCATCGGGAGGAATGGGCTGAGCGATCAGGCGGTCAATGCGAGCCAGCGGAGGTGCTTCGGCGCGGATGGCCTCCACAAAGGCGGCAACCTGCTGGGGCGCTCCCTGCACTTCTATATCCACTCCCGAGGAAGAGTTGAGCACCCAGCCCGTTAGGCCGTGTCGGGTTGCCAACCCGTAAATGAAGGGACGGAAGCCCACACCCTGCACCACGCCGTCCACATGGATGCGCCGCCGTTCCAATGCTGTGAGGTTAGACGGTGAAGCGTCAGCAGCCATCGCTCAAGGGGTTCTATCCGAACGGTTGCCGGAGTTGCCTGTTTCACCGCGCAGGAAGCGCAGAAAGGCCGAGAGTCCCGTGGAGAGCGGTTGCCGCTCCAAAGCGCTGTTGAAATGGGCCAGCAGGCTCTCCAGAACGGTGGCACGGCGTACCGGCTCTTCCGGCGTGGACTCATAGAACTCAATCAGCACACCGAACGTGCTGCGGGGATGGACGAAGGCCACCTTCTTCCCCCCGCTGCCAATAACCGGCTCTTCGTTGATCAGCTCCACGCCGCTAGCTTTTAAACCAGCGAGCGTAGCCTCAATGTTGTCCACCTCCAGGCAGATGTGGTGGATGCCCGGTCCGTGTTTGGCGAGGTAGCGCGCCACGCCGCTATCCGCCACGATGGGTTCAATGAGCTCTATCTCGCTCTCGCCGGTGGGGAAAAAGGCGACGATCACGCCCTGATCGTCCAGCCGCTCCACATGGCTCATTTCCAGTCCCAGAACGTCGCGGTAGAAGGCTAACGCTTGCTCAAGGTCGGGCACCACAACGGCGATGTGTTCAATACGTTTGATGGTCAAAGTGCTCTCCTTATTCCTGTGTCTTGGTGCTCGGCGTTTAGAAGAACTGCGGCGGCTGGTACTCCCCGAATACGGCGCGCAACACGCCACAGATTTCGCCCAGCGTGACGTCGTTCTCCACACAGGCGATGAAAAGCGGCATGAGGTTATCGCTGCCGCGTGCGGCGCGCTCCAGCTGCCCCAGCAGGGCGTTCACACGCTCATTATCACGGGTAGCGCGCAGCTGGGCCAGCCGCTCGCGCTGACGCGCTTCTACTGCTGGGTCCACGCGTAGCAGGTCAATCGTCGGCTGTGCTTGCGAGGTGAAGGCGTTGACGCCCACCACGATCTGATCGCCGCTCTCAACGGCCTGCTGATAGCGATAGGCTGCTTCCTGTATCTCACGGTTGACAAAGCCGCTCTCAATGGCAACCAGCGCGCCGCCCATCTCATCAATGTGGCGGATGAGGGCTTCCGCCTGCGCCTCCAGCTCATCGGTGAGGGCCTCAATGACGTAAGAACCGCCGAGCGGATCAACCGTATCGGCCACGCCCGACTCATAGGCGATGATCTGCTGGGTGCGCAGGGCTACCTGCACGGCCTGCTCGGTAGGGAGGGCAAGGGCCTCATCCATGCTGTTGGTGTGCAGGGACTGCGTCCCGCCCAGCACCGCCGCCAACGCCTGAAGCGTCACCCGCACGATGTTGTTCTCCGGTTGCTGAGCGGTGAGCGTGCTGCCGCCCGTCTGGGTGTGGAAGCGCAGCATCATGGCGCGGGGGTTGGTGGCACCAAAGCGCTCCTTCATGATGCGCGCCCACAGCCGCCGCGCCGCCCGGAACTTGGCCACTTCCTCCAGAAAGTTATTGTGGGCGTTGAAGAAGAAGGAGAGTTGCTCGCCGAAATCGTCCACGTTTAGGCCGGCAGCGATGGCGGCCTGAACATAGGCGATGGCATTGGCCAGCGTAAAGGCGATCTCCTGTGCGGCGGTGCTGCCCGCCTCGCGAATGTGGTAGCCGCTGATGCTGATCACGTTCCACTTGGGCAGGTGCTGGTGGCAGTAGGCGAAAAGGTCGGTGATGAGGCGCATGGAGGGCTGGGGCGGGAAGATGTACGTCCCGCGAGCGATGTACTCCTTCAGGATGTCGTTCTGCACCGTGCCACGCAGCCTGGCGGGATCAACGCCCTGCCGCCTGGCCACTGCAATATACATCGCCAGCAGGATCGCCGCTGGGGCGTTGATGGTCATGGAGGTGCTGACGCGGTCCAGAGGGATGCCCTCAAAGAGGGCGGCCATATCATGCACCGAGGAGATGCTGACACCCACGCGGCCTACCTCGCCCTGCGCCAGTGGATGGTCGGCGTCATACCCAATCTGGGTGGGCAGGTCAAAAGCCACGCTTAGACCGCTCTGCCCCTGTTCCAACAGGAAGCGGTAGCGGCGGTTGCTCTCCTCAGCGCTGGCGTAGCCTGCATACTGGCGCATCGTCCACAGACGGCCTCGGTACATAGAAGGCTGGATGCCGCGTGTGAAAGGATACTCGCCGGGAAAGCCCAGTTTTTGCTGGTAGGCCTCGGCGCAAGGCCCGGCGGGTAGATAGAGCGGCTCCAGCACAATGCCGGAGGAAGTGGTAAACATGGCACGGCGCTCCGGCTGGCGCTGCAAGGCCGGCTTGAGGGTCTGCTCTTCCCAACGCTGTTTTTCGGCTCTCAGGTCGCTCACAACGTGCTCCCTTGTGATCCAGCTATGCTGTTCTTCCATCACAATAGCCGACCTGCCGTCAGATTGCAACGGATTCGCACGTTTCGCTGTGTGTGGGTAGACAAAGCCGCACAACCTAATGTAAACTGTCCCCTATGCTATCCCTGGGAACGGTTGATGAGGTGGCTCGTCGCTTCACCACCTACGCGCTGATTGACCTTGACGCGCTGGCTCACAACGTGCGGGCGCTACGCCAGCACATTGGGCCGCAGGTGGAGATGTTCGCTGTGGTCAAGGCCAACGCCTACGGGCATGGCGCGGTGCAGGTGGCGCGGGTAGCGCTGGAAAACGGTGCCCAGCGGCTGGCCGTCGCCCGCACCAGCGAGGGAGTGCTGCTGCGACGGGCGGGCATCAGTGCCCCCATCCTCAACATGTGCTACACGGTTCCTGCCGAGGCCGAGACCATCATTGCGGCGGGGCTGACGGCCACCGTTGCCTCTCCGGAGGGCGCACGGGCGCTTTCTCAGCGGGCTGCTGCGCTGGGGCGGCAGGCGACTGTCCATATCAAGGTGGATACAGGCATGGGACGCTACGGTCTGCTGCCAGAGGAGGTGTTGCCCTTTTTAGAGCAGGTCAGCCGCTTGCAGCATCTGGATATTGAGGGCATCTTCACCCACTTCGCTGTTGCTGATAGCCGTGACAAGTCCTACACGCATCGGCAGCTTGCCATCTTCAACGATGTGCTGCACGCCGCGCAAGAGGCCGGGTACCGCTTCCGCCTGCGCCATGCTGCCAACAGCGCCGCCACGTTGGACCTGCCAGAGGCGCACTTTGACGCCGTGCGCACGGGCTTAGCGCTCTACGGCCTGTATCCCTCATCGGAAGTCTCGCGAGAGGTGCCGTTGCAGCCGGTCATGTCCATCCGCAGCCACGCGGCACGGGTGCGCATCCTGCCACCCGGCAGCAGTGTGAGCTATGGGCGCACTTTCATTGCTGCCCGACCTACGCGGGTGGTGTTGGTGCCCATCGGCTACGGAGATGGCTACCACCGCCTGCTCTCCAACCGTGGCAGCGTGCTCATCCACGGCCAACGCGCGCCTATCATCGGACGTGTCTGCATGGATCAGCTAATGGCTGATGCAACGGACATCGCCAACGTCCAGCAGGATGATGAGGTCGTCCTGCTAGGCGAGCAGGACGGGGAGGTCATCCCCGCCGAGGAGATCGCTGCGCTGGCAGAGACCATCAATTATGAGGTGGTGACAGCCCTTGCCGCCCGTGTCCCACGCCTATACGTGCGCGCTGGCGAGGTGGTGGAAATTGTGGAACTGACAGGCTAGGCCGGCTTCCCCGCTTTGATTTGAGGCAGGAGAGGGCGCCAAGCAGGACAACGTCGCCTTGAGCCTGCTCGGCGCCCTCCGATTTTGAGTGATTACCGCATCAGCCGCCCAGGCTGAATGGCCATGGGGTTGGGATGGCAAGGAACATCAGCGCAGAGGCCATTAGCGCTATGTTCTTGACGAAGTTGACCATCTCGCCCATCCGCGCCATCTGATCCTGCACCTTCCAGAAAGCGTGCATGATGAACGTGACGGGCAGGAAGAAAAGGACGAGGGCGGCTACGCCGATGAGGGGCTGGAAGCCGGTCAAGATGCTCAGGCCGCCGATGAGCAACAATACACCAGCCACCAGCGTGGCCAATTTCGGCGCAGGGACGCCCTTGGATTGAGCATAGGCGGCCATGTTGTTCAACTGGAAGAAGTGATTGCTGGCGTTGAAGAGGTAGTACGCGCCGAGAAGGATGCGGCCGATGAGAAAGGCAACGGTCATCTCGCTTTACTCCTTTACTTTGTATAGTTTATGTATCAGAGAAAGTTGCTTTATAAAGTAAAGTATAGCACCCACACTATACTTTGTAAAGCAACTGGCGGTTGGATATACTGAATACGGCGCAGGTTAAGCAGCAGGAGACCTAACCATGGGGGATGAAGCCCCTCAATGCGGCTATGAGGTGGAGCGGGTGGCCCGCTTGCTCAGCGGCAAGTGGACGCTGCTCATCTTGTACTATCTGGCAGAAGGCAAGCGACGTTTCAGCGAACTGGAGAGGCTGTTGCGCATCAACCCGCGCACGCTCTCCAACCGCCTCAGCGAGTTGGAGGCGGCGGGCATCGTCTCCCGCGAGGGCTATGCGGAGATCCCGCCGCGTGTGGAATACAGCCTTACCGAAAAGGGATGTGGCCTCATTCCCATCATTGAGGCCATGAGCGCCTACGCTAAGCAGTGGATGCGCACCCCAGAAGGCGTTTCCGAGAACCAGCACGTTGAGGAGGAGCATTTGCCTTGAGTGGGGAGAAGTGGCTGGAAGGATTGGTGATCAAAACCCAGAGCGGCTTCTTCACCGTGCAGACAGCACAAGGGCCGATTGTCTGCACGGTGCGCCGACGGCTGCTGCAGCAAAAGCTGAACACCGATCCGGTAGCCCTGGGCGACCGCGTCAAGATCTCGGTGGTGGAAGAGTATGAGGAGGGACAGGTCAGACTGCGGGGGGTGATTGAGGAGGTAGCTCCTCGCGAGCGCGCCTTCACGCGGCAGGCCCCGCCCGCCGAGGGCCGCCGTGCCGAACGGCTGCCCGACCGTGAGGAGGTGATCATCGCTAACCCCGATCAGGTGGTGTTTGTCTTTGCCTGCGCTGAGCCTGAACCGCGCTTTAAGATGCTGGACCGCTTTCTTGTCATCGCTGAGAAGTCGCGTATTCCGGCACTTATCTGCGCCAACAAGATCGATCTGGTCGGGCTGCGCGAGGCACGCGACCTCTTCGGCCTCTATGAGGCCATCGGCTACCCAGTCATCTACACCAGCGCCGTGACTGGCCAAGGTATAGACGCGCTGCGGCGGGCACTCACAGGCAAGGTATCGGCGCTGACGGGGCCATCGGGCGTGGGCAAGAGCAGCCTGCTGAACGCCATGCAGCCGGGTTTAGGGTTGGCTGTAAGGGCTGTCAGCGAGGCTACGCGCAAAGGGCGCCACACCACCGTCGCTTCTGAGATGTTCGCCCTGGACGGCGGCGGCTATGTGGCTGACACCCCCGGCATCCGCGCTGTTGCCCTCTTCAACGTAGAGCCCTCAGAACTGGATGGCTACTTCCCCGACATCGCACCTTTCATCCAGCAGTGCCGCTTCAACGACTGCCGCCATATAGACGAGCCGGGCTGTGCCGTGCTTAAGGCCGTTGAAGAAGGCGACATCTGGATTGAGCGCTACGAGAGCTACCTGCGCCTGCGCGAAGAGGCCGAGGCCGTCTTCTACCGCTGTTGAGCCGATCGCAGGCGGTTTTCCCTAACCGCCGGCAATGGCGACAAAGTCAATCTCCAGGCGTACCTCTTCCTCCACTGAGGCCACCTGTGGTGGCAAACGCGGGATGCTCACGCCGAAATCAGCATAGCGCACGGTTGTGGAGGCTGTGCCCTCCAAGCGCGTGGCGGAGATGGGCGTGACGGTCGCCTCAAAGGTCACTTCCCGCGTCACACCGTGGATGGTCAGGCTACCTGTGATCTGAAAGGTGTAACTTTGCCCAACTTCCACGCTCGGCGGCAGGCCGCTGATGGCCGTTTGCACGAAGGTCGCCGTACGGTAGCTGGGATTGCCCGTTTGCAAGATGAGATCGTGGATGGCGCGGTTGCGGAAGCCGTTATCAGTGCGCAGCCCGCTTAGGTCCACGCTCAGCGAGCGCACCTGTGCCGTGGCCGTGTTGGCGTAGTCAGCCACGATCTCACCGGAGACGCCGTTTGTCGTTCCGACTACCGTCTTGGGACTGCCATTCAGGATCTCCCCGATGACGAAGCGCACCTCCGACTCCGCCCCTATAATGGTAAAGACCTGCTCGTTAGGCGGTGCAGTAGTGGGGATCTCGGTAGGCGTCTCGCTCGGATCAGGGGCAGGCGTGTCCGTTGCTTCCAAGGGCGTTGCCGTTGGGAAGGCTGCCTCGGTAGGTGGCGCTTGGGTTGCAGTAGCGGTTGGCTGGATCGGGGCCGAGGGGACGCATGCTGCCAGTAGGAGCACCATGCCCCCCGCAGAAAGTAACCGCATTGTGTGCTTCATCGCTTCTCCCTCTTGGCGGTGATGAGGTATAGAGAGCTTGCACAAGGCAACGCTCAACGGTGGAGAGTATATCAACTGCCCGATGGATGGCTCAACTCTATTCTTGTAGTCCCCTCGGGTCTGTGCTATCCTCAACACATGATCGTCAGCTAACCGCACAAGTTGAAACGGAGCGTGTTGTATGGCCATTTCACCGCCCAAAGAGCAGGATCGCACGGCAACGCCGGCACAGCCGCTTGACTACACCCCGCGTCCGGCCATCTGGGCCGATGTGCCGGATGAGAAGTGGAACGATTGGCGCTGGCAGATGGCCAATCGCCTGAACACGATTGAGGAATTGGAGCAGGTCATCAACCTGACCGATGAAGAGCGTGAGGGGTTGAGCGCTCCCGGCCTCTTCCGCGTGGACATCACACCCTATTTCGCCAGCCTGCTGGAGCCAGATGACCCCTACGGCCCGATCCGCCTGCAGGTCATCCCTAAAGGGCGCGAGATCGTTCCCTTTGACTCCATGATGGCCGACTCACTGGCAGAGGACGAGCACTCGCCGGTGCCGGGGTTGGTGCATCGCTACCCTGACCGCGTGTTGATGCTGGTCACCACACAGTGCGCCAGCTACTGCCGCTACTGCACTCGCTCGCGCATCGTGGGAGACCCCTCGGCCAACTACAGCCGCGCCGATCACGAGGCGCAGCTGGAGTACCTGCGCCGCACGCCGCAGGTGCGCGATGTGCTGCTTTCTGGCGGCGATCCGCTGACGATGGCCCCGCGCCTGCTGGAGGAGCTGCTGGCCGAGCTGCGCGCCATTCCCCATATTGAGATTGTGCGCATCGGCACGCGGGTGCCGGTCTTCCTGCCCATGCGCATCACCGACGATCTGGTGGAGATGCTGCGCAAGTACCACCCCCTATGGATGAACATCCACGTCAACCACCCCCGCGAGATCACGCCGGAGCTGAGCCGTGCGCTGGCCAAGCTGGCCGATGCAGGCATCCCGCTGGGCAACCAATCGGTGCTCCTGCGCGGCGTGAACGACAGCCCAGAGGTGCAGCTGGCGTTGGTGCACAAGCTGGTGAAGAACCGCGTGCGCCCCTACTACCTCTATCAGTGCGATCTGGTGCAGGGGGCGGGGCACTTCCGCACGCCGGTCTCGGTGGGTATTGAGATCATTGAAGCGCTGCGCGGCCACACTTCCGGCTTTGCCGTGCCGCAGTATGTGATTGATGCGCCGGGCGGCGGCGGCAAGATTCCGGTGATGCCGGATTATGTCATCAGCCGTGGGCCGGGCAAGATCGTGCTGCGCAACTACGAGGGCTTCATCACCACCTACACTGAACCGGATGAGCCTTACGAGCGCGATCTGGAGCATCAGTTGCGCTATCTGGATGGCCCACCGCGCCGCGAGATGGAGAACATTGTGCAGCGGGGTGTCTCGGGGTTGGCCTCTGGCCAGCACATGACGATCAAGCCAGAGGGCTTTGACGAGGTGCACCGCCGCGGGCGCGAGGGGGAGGCCCCCAAGCGCGGCAAGCGCAACTACATGGACCGCTACGATTAAGCAGGGGACAAAACGGGCAGGCTGCACCCTGTCCCCTCATCCAATCCGATCGGGTTCTGGCGGGGCGCAGCGTGCTGTGCCCCGCTCGTTTCAGGATCAAGAACTCCCTACCATCCGTGGAGGGGGGAGAGGGTCAAGGGTAGGGGCAAGACCCCACGCCGCTCGCCATTGGCCGCCGCCTCTACGTTGCGGTATGTTATGGGAGACATTGTGCACAGTTGCAGTGGTTTAAGAGGTACGTGACCGTCATCTAAGCCGAACGATGGATAAGAACCCATGTTGAAGAGCATTTTGAACGTCCTAGCAGGCAATCCCTATCAGCGCGAGCTGGCGCGCTACAAAGAGATCGTGGAGCGCGTCAACGCGCTGGAAGATGGGATGCGGGCGCGCTCGGATGAGGAGCTGCGCGCCCTCACAGATGTCTTCCGTGCGCGCATCCGTGAGCGTGTGGAAGGCATCAGCGACAAACAGCAGCGGCGGGCCGCCGAGCGTGAGGTACTGGACGAAATCCTGCCGGAGGCCTTCGCTGCCGTGCGCGAGGCCTCGCGGCGCACCATTGGCCTGCGCCATTTTGACGTGCAGATCATCGGCGGCATTGTGCTGCACGAAGGCAAGATCGCCGAGATGAAGACCGGCGAAGGCAAGACGCTGGTTGCCACGTTGCCGCTCTATCTCAATGCCCTTACGGGGCGCGGGGCGCATCTGGTGACAGTCAACGACTATCTGGCCCGTCGTGACGGCGGCTGGATGGGCCGCATCTACCATCTGCTGGGGTTGAGCGTGGGCGTGATCGGCAAGGAGCAGTTTTCCGCCATCTATGACCCCAACTACGTGGACCCAGGTGGCAGTCTGGAGGACGACCGCCTGGTGCACTGGCGCCCCACCCTGCGCCAGGAGTGCTATCTGGCCGATATTACCTACGGCACGGCCACTGAGTTCGGCTTTGATTACCTGCGCGACCATACGGCGCTTGATCCGGCGCGCCTCGTGCAGCGCGAGCTGGCCTACGCCATTGTGGACGAGGTGGACTCGGTGCTTATTGATGGGGCGCGCACCCCGCTCATCATCTCGGGGCCGGCGGGACGCCCGGCAGATGCTTATCGCCGCTTCGCCGAGATTGTAGAGAAGGCGCGCCTGCGCCGTAACACCACCAATCTGGAGGCCGGCGAGGAACCGGACGGCGATTATGTGCTGGATGACCGCACCCAGACCATTGCCCTCACTGAGCGCGGCATTGAGAAGATTGAGGCCCTCCTACCAGAGATTGACACCGCTGCTGGGCAGAGCATCTACGACCCCCAGTACTACGAATTGGTGCACTATCTAGAGAATGCCCTCAAGGCCAAGTACATCTTCAAGCGCGATGTGGATTACATCGTGCAGAATGGGCAGGTGATCCTGATCGATCAGACCACAGGCCGCCCCATGCCCTCGCGCCGCTACAGCGAGGGACTGCATCAGGCTATTGAGGCTAAAGAGGGCGTGCAGGTGCAGCGCGAAGATGTCACCATTGCCACCATCACGGTGCAGAACTACTTCCGCCTCTATGATAAGCTGGCGGGCATGACGGGCACCGCCGTCACGCAGGCCGAGGAATTTGACACCGTCTATGGTCTGGATGTGGTGGCCATCCCTACTAATGTGGAATACATGGCGGCAAACGGCGCCTTCATCACCCGCAAGGATAAGGTAGGCGACGTGTTACCCACACTGGCCTGCTATGAGTTTGACGCCGATGCACCGCTCATCAACTACCGTGACCCACAAAAGCCCGACAAAGCACTCTTCTTCAAGCGTGTGGACTATCCCGATCAGGTCTACATGTCCGTGCGGGGCAAGTTCCACGCTGTGGCACAGGAGATCAAGGAAGTCAACGCTCTGGGGCGCCCCATTCTGGTGGGCACTGGCTCGGTGGAAGCCTCCGAGGAATTGAGCCGCGTGCTGCGTCAGATGGGCCTGCCGCACGAGGTGCTCAATGCCAAGAACCACGAACGGGAAGCATTGATCGTGGCGCAGGCTGGGCGCTCGCGGGCCATCACCATCTCCACCAGCATGGCCGGTCGCGGTACGGACATCCTGCTGGGCGGCAATCCCGAAGGGCTGGCGGCCAAGCACATCGCCGAACGCTGCTTTGATGCCGCCAGCCTCAAGCAGATCGTCGCCGAGGTAGTGAAGGGCGAGCTGCAGGCGGCCTATCGCCGCGCCGAGGCTAACCCGAAGCTGGGCCGTGCGCTGGTGGATTGGGTGGCAGCGGCCAACCAGGAGTTGGTGCGTAAGGCCAGCGTGGAGGACGTGCTCAGTGCTGTGGTGGACGAGGTACGCCAAGACCCCGCCTACCGCGATCTGCCTTACGACCTGCTGGTGGAATTAGTCCGTCAGATCGATCTGGCGGGCATTGACCATCGGCGGCTGGATCGGGCGCGCCGCATCGCTGAGGAGCGCGGCGCACCGCTGGCGCTCATCCCCGACCTGCAGTACCGCCTCTACGAGTACCGCTCGCTGGCCGGTCTCATGGCACAGTCAGGGCAGGTGGACGTGCTGACACGCCGCCTCTTTGAGCAGCACTACAACGCTCGCGCCGCGCTGATCCGCGCTGTGCTGGCTGATGACCTTGAGCGGGCACAGGAGATCGTGCGCACTATCCCCGCGCTGCCCGAGGACCTCATCGCCGAGATTCAGGCCATCCGTGAGGAGTGTGAGCGTGACCGCCAGTACGTGGCCAGTCTGGGAGGGCTGCATGTGATCGGCACCGAGCGCCACGAGTCGCGGCGTATTGATGACCAGCTGCGTGGGCGTGCAGCGCGTCAGGGTGACCCCGGATCGTCGCGCTTTTACCTCTCGCTGGAGGATGAGCTGATGCTGCGCTTTGGCGGGGAACGCACCAAACGCCTCATGGAGCGCCTCAACGTGCCGGAAGACATGCCCATCTCGGCCAACATCTTGAGCAACGCCATTGAGCAGGCACAGGCCAGGTTTGAGGCTTTCAACTTTGAGATCCGCAAGAATCTGGTGGAATACGACGAGGCCGTCAACCGCCAGCGCCAGATCGTCTACGACGAGCGTATGGCCATCCTGAAAGGTGAGAGTGGCGATCTGGATGCGTTGGTACGGCGTTTCATCGCCCAGACGCTGGAGCGGCTTATCGTCCGCCTGCGGGATAACTATCAAGAGTGGGCTTTCAACGAGCTGGAGACGGTTCTTGCTGATTTCTCCGACCTTGAGACAGGCGAGGTCAACACACGCGGCGTGGTGCAGCGTGTACTGCCGCTCTTCCCCCGCCCCAGTGCTGAAGAACTGCGTGACCTATTGACCATTCGGGATGGGGATGAACTGCGCGAGGTGCTGCATAACCTTATCCTTGACGGCATGGAGGCCGGGCACCATCTGCGCATGTTGCACGCCGAGATCATGCGCATTGTGCCGTTGTGGCCAGTATTACCGCCTGTGACGCCCACAGGCATTGAGGGCTGGGATTCCTTCGTCAGGCGCCTGCGGGGGGCGCTTGAACGCTACGCCAGCCGCTTGCCGCAGGAAACCCGCGAGGGGCTGTGGGAGCCGGTGGAGGCTGCGCTGGATGAGGCTCTGCGCAACTTTATCGCCGCGCTGGGGCGTGGCGTGAAGCCTCTAGAAGCGCAAACGGCTCTCTCTATCGCCATTGGTGCGGCGTTGGAGCAGCCCTTCAGTGTGGTATTGGAGGAGCTGGAAGCAGACGAACTGCTGGAGGCCATTCTGGAGCGCGTGGATGAGCTGCTGGCTCTGGCACGCACTTCCCCACAAGAGGCATTGCAAGCGGATGGCACGGATGCTGCCACCGCCGCTGAGATGCGCCTCTTCGCCACCGGCGCTGATGAGGTCGTGCGCTACGAGCGTGCACTGATGCTCTCGGTGATTGACACTGAGTGGCGGCAGTACCTCACGGCAATTGACGACCTGCGGCAGGGCATTGGGCTGGAGGCCTTCGGCCAGCGTGACCCCAAGGTGGAGTTCAAGCGGCGCGCCTTTGAGATGTTTGACCAGCTCCGCCAAGACGTAGAGGAAGGCATCGCCCGCCGCTTCTTCGCTGATCTGCCGCGCCATCGCCAGATCATTGAGGAACAGCAGCGCCTGGAAGCCCTGCTGGATAACCTGAGCCAGCTTGGCTACCGAGTAGAACACAAAGTTGTACGGCGCGAGGGCGGCGAGATGCGCCTTACCCAGACTGTCCACAAGGATCTGTGGAGCAAAGTGGGGCGCAACGACCCCTGTCCTTGTGGCAGTGGCAAGAAGTTTAAGGATTGCCACTATCGCCAGATCAAGAGTCAACAGCGCACCGTTCCCCAGCAGCAGGTGGTGCGGGGCGGCAGCGGACGCAAGCGCGGTCGGCGGCGTTGAAGGAAAGGCAGAGAGGCAAGTATGGTGCAGCAAGATGGCGAGCGCTCCTCAGCACTCCGCCAGATGCTCAAGGCGTGGCCCAAGGTGGAGCTGCATCGCCATCTGGAAGGTTCGCTGCGCGTGAGCACAGTGGCCGAAATTGCACAGCGCTACCGCCTCAACCTGCCTGCTGAAGACGAAAGACGCCTGCGCCGCCTGATCCAGATGACTCCTCAGGACAAAGCGAGCGCGGAAGCATTCATCGCCAAGTTTAGAACCCTGCGCCACCTCTACCAATCGCCGGAGATCATTGACCGCGTAGCCTACGAGGCAGTGGTGGATGCTGCTACCGAGCGCATTATTTATCTGGAGCTGCGCTTCACACCAGTTGCGTTGGCGCATGAGAGGGGCTTCCCTCTGGCTGAGGTGGCCGATTGGGTGCTGGCAGCGGTCAGGCGTGCTGAGGTTGAAACGGGCATCATCGTGCGACTGATCGTGAGCATGAACCGCCATGAAGACCTCTACCTCGGTGAACAGTGTATAGCGCTCGCTGCCGAACGCATGGGCAATGGTGTCGTAGGCGTTGATCTGGCTGGCCTGGAGGACTCCCGCCCAAATAGGGCCTTTGCGCCGCTCTTCCGTCAGGCGCAGGAAGCAGGGTTGGCTGTGACCGTTCACGCTGGAGAGTGGGCTGGGCCGCAAAGCGTGCGCGAGGCTGTTGAGCAGCTGGGAGCGCTGCGCTTAGGGCATGGGGTGCGCATCCTAGAAGACCCAGCAGTGGTGGCGCTGGTGCGCGAGCGCGACATCACGCTGGAGGTTTGTCCCACCAGCAACGTGCAGACGGGTGTGGTAGAATCTCTGGATAGGCATCCGCTGCGAACGCTCTATGAGACAGGCCTGCGCACAACGATCAACACCGATGATCCCGGCATCAGCGCCATTACCCTCACCGATGAGTACCTGAACGTGATGCAACACCTCCATTTCAGCATGGAGGATCTCCGGCAGCATGTGCTGAACGCGGCACAGGCAGCCTTCCTGCCTCCGGCGGAACGCGGGGGATTGGTCAGGCGGTTGCGCGCTGAGCTTAACACGGCAGGGCAGGCAACAGGCGCCCTTGCTCTTTGACCATCCTCCGTGTATCTCTGCCTCAGCCGCCTCAGCGCAGGGAGCAAGCGACCAAGCGCTAAGGGGTGTGGTGTGGACACCCTGGATCAGGAGGAAAAGCAGTACCGTCAGGCGCGCGCCCGTATGGTGCGCCGCCAGCTCATGCGGCGCGGCATCACCGATGAACGTGTGCTGGCAGTGATGGGCAAGGTGCCGCGTCATCTCTTTGTGCCGGAGAACCTGCGGCATCTGGCCTACGACGATGGCCCGCTGGCCATTGGCGCCGGGCAGACTATCTCGCAACCCTACATTGTGGCGCTGATGACGCAGCTCTTAGAACCCCATCCGGAGGATCGGGTCTTGGAGATCGGCGTCGGCTCCGGTTACCAAACGGCCATTCTGGCCGAACTGGTCAAAGAAGTGATCGGCATAGAGCGCATCGCAGAGCTGGCCGAGCAGGCCCGCCAGCGTTTGGCCGATCTCGGTTATCACAACGTCACTGTGCTGGTAGGCGATGGCAGCCAGGGGTATCCGCCACGTGCGCCATACGATGGGATTTTGGCCGCTGCTGCTGCGCCAGATATCCCCGAACCGCTGCTTATGCAGTTGGCCGAGGGCGGTCGGCTGGTGATTCCGGTGGGGCGCGGCTATCAACAGGTCATCGTGCGGGCGCGGCGGCTGCCCGAAGGGGTGCAGGTAGAGCGCCTGACGCCTGTACGCTTTGTGCCTATGATCGGCAAGTGGGCCTTCAGCGTTGGCGAGGAGGACTTTCCGGATTACGTGTAGGGGGCACCACGTGGTGCCCCCTGTGTTATCATGTCAAACTTACCACCCCGGCCCAGCCCAGCGCGCATGGCGCTGTTCCTTCCACGGGTCGGCCTCGTTGTGATAGCCAGCCTGTTCCCAAAACCCGGGTCGGTCTTTATCGGTGAACTCAATCGCCCGCAGCCACTTGGCGCTTTTCCAGAAGTAGCGCTTGGGGACCAACGTGCGCAGTGGGAAGCCATGCTCCGGCTCAAGGAACTGGCCGTCGTACTTGTAGGCCAGCAGCACATCGTCATCCAGCATGGCCTCCAGCGGCAGATTAGTGGTGAAGCCGTACTCACAATGGGCGATCACGAACTTGGCCTCGGGCTTCACACCCACTACTTCCGCAATGTAGCGGAAAGGCACGCCCTCCCAAACCGTATCAAACTTGCTCCAACGTGTCACGCAATGGATGTCACAGGTGATGGTCTTGGTGGGCAGCTTGAGAAACTCCTCCCACGTCCAGACTTTCTCCTCGTTCACCAATCCAAAGACGTGCAAGGTCCATGTCTGGGGGTCAAAGGGCGGCACCGGCCCGTAATGCAGCACAGGGAACTTCAACGTGGCGGACTGGCCGGGAGGCAGTCTGCCCTCTGCCTTCATACGCTTCTCCAGCTCGGCGCGCTCTCGCTCCAACATGCAGCCTCCTCCCTATGGAAGCCAAACAGAGGCCTCCTAATATCGCAGATCAATATCTGACAATCACGGCAAAGAGTTTAGCGTCTCTCCCTACATCTGACAACGCCAAGTGGGGTATCAAAAGTCTATCGGTATGTCCGGAGCCGTTGCGCTCTCGGCCGAGGCGGATACACTAGAAAATAAGTTTGAAGGCTGCTCGCCGAGTGGCAGAAATGGCGAGGCACAATATTGCCACGCAGGGGCGTCAATGCTATAATGTCGCTTAGAGAAGGGCGCGTAGCTCAGTCGGACAGAGCGCACGGTTCACATCCGTGAGGTCGGGGGTTCGAGCCCCTCCGCGCCCACCAGCGACCCCATGCGGCACGCCCCGCGCTGCGAGGTGCGTGCCGCAGTTTTATCTTAGCGGCCAGTCGGTGGCTTCCTATGCTGAAGCGAATGCCAGTCACACCACGAGAATGGGCACTGTTCGGGTTGCGCTGGGTTATTCCAGCTGCCCTCATCTTCGCCGTGCTCCCTGCGCAAAGCCCATGGCCGCCCACGCTTCCCCCTTCCATAGCCATTGTGGTCATTTTGGCTACCGTCACCAACCTGCTGTTGGCGCTCCTATTGCTGGGAGATTACTGGGCGCGCTTTGTGGCAGTGCTGGCGGTGGTCGTAGATGTTGCGCTGGTGTGTGCGGGCGTCTATCTCACCGCCTCACCACTGTTCTGGCTTGGCTTGGTCCCCGTCCTGATGGCAGGCTTCTACTTTGATTGGATGTTCAGCCTCGCCACCGGCGTTGTGGTGGCTGCAGGGGCGCTGACGTTGGCACTTGCTGCCCGGCATTGGGAGCTCGCTGACCTCCCGCTGATGTTGCTTTCAGCGGCAGTGTTGGTGGCCATTGGCCCCATTGTCTCGCTGGCGAACCACACCAACGGCGCAAGTGCCCCCGTGAGGATTGGCAGGCGTAATGAGCGCGGCGAACAACCCCTCAAGGCGGCGACGGAATATATGCGCGTGGTCTATGAGATGGCGGAAGTGCTCAGCGCCTCGCGGCTTGACCCTAAGCGCGTGCTGGAGGCAGCAGTGGAGTTCGGGCCGGAGGGGCTGCAACGTGTGGGCGTGCGTCCACCGCTCTTCAGTGCCATCCTGCTCTTTGCCGAGAGCGACGATGATCTGGGGACCATGTTGCGCGTAGCGCGCGCCAGCAGCAGCGTCACCCCCAGCGACCACCGTGTGGTGGTGCCGGGCATTGGCGGCGTGATCGCCAAGACGCTCAGCAGCGCTGCACCGGCGCTGACCAACTCGCCAGCGACAGACCCTGAGCTGCGCGAGTTTGAGAGCTTCCGCACCTGCCAGACGGTGCTCTGCCTGCCGTTAGGTGTAGGGCAGGACTCCTACGGTGTGATGCTGGTGGGCAGTCAGGAGCCTTATGCCTTTAAGGAGACTCACGTGGAGCTCATGCGTGCGGTGGCTAATCAGGCTGCCGCCTCGCTGCACAGCGCACGACTCTACGTGGCCCTGCGCGAGCAGCGCGACCGCATCATTGAGGTGGAGAAGACCGCCCGCGAGCAGCTCGCCAGCAGCCTGCATGATGGCCCTACACAGGGCCTTGCCGCCATCACCATGCGCTTGAATTACATCCGACGGCTCATTGAGAAGCAGCCGGAGCAAGCCATCGGCGAGCTCTATCAGATTGAAGACATGGCACGCCGCACCACCAAGGAAATCCGCCACATGCTCTTTGAGCTGCGTCCTAAGGCGCTGGAACGCGGCTTTGAGGCAGGCCTCCAGCAGCTGGCTGCCAAGATGAAAGAGACTTATGAACAGGATGTACAGGTTGTGGTAGAGGGCGGCTGTGATCGCTTGCTGGATGCCCAGACTGCCCAAACGCTCTTCTCCATCGTCACTGAGTGCGTTAACAACTCGCGCAAGCACGCTGCCGCCAGCCTTATCCGCATTTGGATGGGCATCCGTCAGGACCTGCTGGTGCTGGAAGTGAGCGATAACGGGCGCGGGTTTGATGTGCAGAAGGCCCTTGCCGAGGCTCGCGAGCGCGAGGGGCATCTGGGGTTGATCAACCTGCAGGAGCGCGCTGCGCTGGTGGAAGGGACACTGGCCATTGAGTCGGAGATCGGCAAGGGCACTCGTACAACCGTCACCATCCCGCTGGAAGTGCTGCGCCTGCGCAGTGCCGAGGAAATCCGCCGCCAAACTGAGCGGGAGATGATATAGGCTAAGAATCCCCCTCCTGCGCCTCCAGTGCTTCACGCAGACCCTGCACAAATGCCGCTTTGCCTCCTTGCGCCGGATGCCGCAGGGCGATGTACGGCACCCCCATCTCATCCAACGTCTGCTGTGCTGTGCGCCCCACGGCTAGCATAGTCTGCGGCGTGAAGAGCGCCATAACCTGCGTGAGGATGGGTATCCCCATGCGCCGCTCTCTCACCGTGGGGGTGCGGTTGGATTGCGGACGTCCGGGTTGGTGGGGATGCAGGGGTAGGGCGTTCCAGATCAGCGGCGGCTGCGTGGCGAACTGCTCCAGCGCGCTCCATAGGATGGTGGCCGTCATCTCGGCCACGCCCTGCGGATGGCCGCTGGTGGCCTCGTAACCCGCGCCAAACAGTCCCCACTTCCTGATGCCCCGCAGCATAATGCGTTCGCTGGTTACCGGAATGCCCGACAGCGCACAGCCTCGGTAGCCCGGCGCCTCAGCCAGCAGCAGCACTGTAGGCCGCTGCTGCAACATCTGGCGCAGGTAGCGCGTGAGGTTGGCACGGCGGATGGCCGCCAAAGGGTCGTCCAGCGGTGCGTAGGGGTTGGACAAACCGTCTTGTGTGGGCAGCTCTGCGAGTCGCTGCACCAACTCACCGATGGGATCGGGAACCATACTGTCCTCACTGTTCATCGCACCTTGCAGGCGAGTAGGCGCCAAAGTACAATCGGGCGCGTGGATGGGCAGGCGCGCCTGCCCTTACTGTTGCCGAGAGGCAGCCATGACCCTTGTACCTGCCACCGACGGGTATGTGTCCCCGTGACCCTACCCGATAGCCCCACTCCCTCCGCTGAGGCCCATGAAGCCTCCCACATTGCTCGTGCGGCGAGCGTGATCGCGCTGGGCAACATCACCAGCCGCGTGTTGGGATTGGCCCGCGAGACCGTCAAATCGCACTTTTTCGGTGCGGGCAGCGCTGTGGATGCCTACGGTGTGGCGACCATCGTCCCCGTTATGCTCTACGACCTGCTCATCGGCGGCATGGTCAACGGGGCGTTGGTGCCGGTCTTTAGCGCCTATGTGACTCACAACCGCCGTGACCTGTGGGGGCTGGCCAATGCCTTGCTGAACCTGACAGTTGTGCTTCTGGCCGCTGCTGTGCTGGTGATCGATCTGCTGGCTGCCCCCATTGCCACGCTGCTGCTGAGCGGTCACAGCGCCGCCACGCTAGCGCTAGCCGTGCGGCTGATGCGTGTGACCGTGCCTGCTGTTCTCTTCCTCAGCCTGTCAGGCGTGCTCTCCGCGCTACTTTATGCCCTGCGCCGCTTCACCCTGCCCGCCTTCACCGCCGCCGTGTTCAACGCGGGCATCGTTGTTGTCACGCTGCTGCTGCATCGGCAGCTGGGTATCGGTGCCATGGCGCTGGGGCTGCTCATTGGCGCAGCGGCACAGGTAATTTTACAGCTACCGGGCTTGCGCGGGACGGGTTTCCGCTACGACCTGCGGTTGATGCACCCCGGCCTGTATCAGGTGGCACGGTTGTATGCCCCTAGCTTGATCCCCCTTGCTGTGGACGTGCTGATCAGCCGCCCCGTGAGCTACGCTCTGGCCTCGCAGGCCGGTGAGGGCAGCATCTCATGGATGATCTATGCCACCAACCTCACCCAATTGCCACAGGGCCTCGTGGCAACAGCCATCTCGCTGGCGGTGCTGCCTACCCTCTCGGCGCACGCCGCCAATGAGCGGTTAGGCCAGCAAGAGGACGCCTTCCGCCGCACGCTGGCGCAGGGTCTGCGTCTGGTAACCGTGCTGATCATCCCCGCCAGCGTGGGCCTTTTCATCCTGGCGCGGCCCGTAGTGGCCCTGTTATATGAACATGGTGATTTCCTTGCGCTGGATACGGCCATGACGGCGTGGGCGCTGCGTTTCTACCTGCTAGGGTTGCCTTTTGCCGCCCTTGACCTGCTGTTGGTATTCGCCTTTTACGCCCGACAAGATACCGTTACGCCTGCCCTCATTGGTGTGGGAACAATCCTTGCCTATCTGCTGCTTGCGGCAGGCCTCCTGCCCACGTGGGGATTATTTGCCCTCATGATCGCCGATTCGTTCAAGCATCTGCTGCACACGCTCATCTCGGCGCTGATCCTGGGCCGCCGCATAGCCGGTTGGGGCGGGTTGGGCATTCCGCGCACGGCGGGCATTGTGGCCCTTGCCTCCGCTGTGATGGGCCTTGCCACTTACGGCAGCCTGCGCGGCGCGGAAGTGCTTTTCCCTTCCAGCAGCGTGCTGGGTGAGGTGCTGGCTGTCGCAGTGCCTGGCTTGTTGGGGGCGAGCCTCTATGTAGGGTTGGCCGCGCTCTGCGGCCTCGGCGAGCTGCGCCTGCTATGGGCATCGTTGCGCCGCCGCTTCGCCACGGCCTCGGCAACCGACCCCCACGCTGCCCCGCGATCCTAATCGCTGCCCAGCTCCACGAAGGTTACTTCGCCGCTCTCCAGATCAAGCAGGCAGAAGGAGGGCGGGCCTTCGTGCTTGCCGCCCAGTGCGCCTGGGTTAATCACCCGCGTCCTGCCGACCTGCTCATTGTGCCGCTGGTGGGTATGCCCGTGAAAGACGTAGTCGTACAGCCCGCTGCGGATCAGGCGCCGCAGCATGGCTGCATCGTCTCCGTGGCAGGCGGCTAGATGGGCGCCTCCAAGGTGGGCGGTAAAGGTGTCGCCGATAGAAGCGCGCCCAATGCGCCGCACAGCGTTACGCAGGGATGCGGTATCCTCGTCCATATTGCCCCACACGAACACCACATCCCAACCCTCAAACAGCTGCACCACCTCGGCTGATGTGAGGTCGCCACAGTGGATGATGAACGTCGCGCCTTGCTCGCGCAAATAATCCAGCGCCGCTTTGATGTTGGAGAGTGCATCGTGTGTATCTGAGAGGATTCCGATCTTCATCGCCGTTAGCCTGCTCTTCCCATGCTGAGCGGATGCCCGCCCGTCACATTTGTGAAGGGTGGCGCTTTCCTTTGTGCCATTGGTGACAAATATCCAGCCTAATCGTGACAGGCGATACTGTCAACTCCGACCCCCTTACTTTAAACTTCCATTTTGTAGAAGCAGGGAAATTAGCATTTGGGTCGGATACATCCGCATTGCGCTTCGTTGAATGGACCACCCGAGCATGGGGAGGCAGGGAGATTATGGAGAAACTGACGCTTGAGGTCCCCGCCATGTACGGGGATCACCATGTCACGGAGGTCAGACGCATCCTGCTGGAGCTGCCGGGCGTTCAAGATGTTTATGCCAGCAGTGCCTTCCACGTGGTGGAAGTGACTTTTGACCCGGCACAGGTGGATGCCAAGGCCATCACCGATCGGCTGGATCAGGCTGGCTATCTGGGTGATCTGCAGATTCCCTTGGAAGCCAGCACCCCTGCCACCGACCGTCGCCCCGGCAACGGTGCGAAGGCGCAGCTACGCCATAGCGCCACCTATAAGGAGGCAGGCGGTACGGTCAGCTTCGCCCATCAGGTGCCCTATGTGGGGCGCCCTTTGTGGCCTTGCCCTGGCCTGGGGCCGATCCACAAGATGGATGACGAGTAGAGGGGAGAGAACCGATGCCTGCTAAACGCACTCCGCAAGAACAGACGACCGATCCCGCCGCGCAGGAGATGCTTATCCGCGCCGAGATGCTGGGCATCAGCACCGCCTTCCACCGCGCCGATGAGCTGGCTCCCTGTAACATCGGCGGGGCGGGCATGTGCTGTAAGCTGTGCGGCATGGGACCTTGCCGCCTGACTAAAGAGGGAGCCACTGGCATCTGCGGCGCCACGATTGACACCATTCAAGCCCGCAACCTCATCCGCTCTATCGCCGCCGGTGCTGCTGCCCACTCCGATCACGGACGCGACATGGCCTTCACGCTTAAGGCGGTGGCCAATGGCGAGGCCGAGGGCTACATGATCCGCGACGTAGCCAAGCTACGCACCGTGGCGGCCAAGTACGGCATCCCCATTGAGGGCCGTGCACCGGCGGAGATCGCCAACGATCTGGCCGATCTTTACATCGCGCAGTTTGGGCAGCAGCGCGGCAGGATCGTCACCGTCACGCGCGCCACGAAGAAGCGCCAACAGCTCTGGGAGAACCTCGGCGTGGTGCCGCGCGGCATTGACCGTGAGACGGTAGAGGCGTTGCACCGCACGCACATTGGCGATGATCAGGACTATGAGCACTTGCTCCAGCACGCCATCCGCACGGCCATCGCCGATGGTTGGGGCGGCAGCATGATCGCCACCGACATTTCCGACATCCTCTTCGGCACGCCTGCGCCACTCTACGGGCAGGCCAACTTGGGCGTGCTCAAGGAGGACATGGTTAACGTCATCGTGCATGGCCACGAGCCGACCCTGAGTGAGATGATCGTGGCCGCCTCGCAGGACCCCGAGATCATCGCCTATGCGCAGGCCGCCGGTGCAAAGGGCGTCAACCTCTCCGGCATCTGCTGCACGGCCAACGAGATCCTCATGCGGCAGGGCATTCCGGCAGCGGGTAACTTCCTCCATCAGGAGCTGGCTATCCTCACCGGAGCGGTGGAGGCGATGGTGGTGGATGTGCAGTGCATCATGCAGGCGCTGGTGGGGGTCGCCGAGCGCTTCCACACCAAGATCATCACCACCTCGCCCAAGGTGCGCATCAAGGGCGCTACGCACATTGAGTTTGATGAGCACCGCGCCTACACCATCGCCAAGGAAATCCTCAAAGTTGCCATTGACAACTTCAAGAACCGTGGGGAGACGCACATCCCGCAGGTGCGTGAGGACCTCGTCCCCGGCTTCTCGCACGAGTACATCAACTACATGCTGGGTGGATCTTTCCGCGGCTCCTTCCGTCCGCTCAACGATGCGGTGATGGCGGGGCGTATCCGAGGGTTGGCAGCCATTGTGGGGTGCAACAACCCGCGCCTGCAGCAGGATTACCTGCATACCTACATCACTGAGGAGCTGCTTAAGAACGATGTGCTGGTTGTGGAGACGGGCTGCGGTGCCATCGCCAGTGCCAAGCGCGGCTTCCTGCTCGGTAGGACGGGCTTGGAGAAGGTGGGGCCGGGCTTGCGCGAAATTTGCGAGACGGTGGGCATCCCGCCTGTGCTGCACATGGGTTCCTGCGTGGACAACTCGCGCATCCTCACCGTGCTGACGCAGGTAGCCGAAGAGGGCGGACTGGGCGAAGACATCGATCAGATTCCTGCCGTCGGCATCGCACCCGAGTGGATGAGCGAGAAGGCGCTGGCCATTGCCACCTACTGCGTGGCCTCCGGTGTGTACGTGATCTTCGGTGGTCACAACCCCATAGAGGGCATGGCTGACCGCGTCTCGGACAGCACGCTGGTCCAGCAGTACATCAGTGAGGGCTGGGAGAAGCTCTACGGCGGTAAGCTGGAGTTCGTGAGCGATGCCGACGAGATCATCCGCCGCACGTTAGAGCACATTGATAAGAAGCGCGCCGCGTTGGGCCTCCCCGCTTACGATCCGACCCGCTTTGGCAAGAGCGGAGACTGGCGGATGCGGGAACTAGAGGCGCTGCCGCTTGAAGAGCGCCGCGCTGCGCTGTATGGCGCGCCGGGCAAGTAGGGAGGTAGCCAATGTCCCGTTATATTGCCACCCGTGCTATTCGTGGGGCCAACGCCTTAGTGACCGAGGCGGAACTCATGCTGCAAAAGGCCCTCAAGGAGAAAGGGCCTGAGGCCCCTGTTGCCTTTCCCAATACGGCCTACTACCTGCCAGTGATCTACGGCATGACCGGCATCGCCGTAGAAAAGCTGGGGCAGCTCTCGGAGGTTATGGCTTACGCCCGCTCGTTGCTGCACCCTGTGCCCTCCGAACACAACTGGACACCCTACCTCGGCGAAACGCTGGATTGCGGTATGGCCACTCTGCTCGCTGCGGAGACCATTGAGGCCATCCGTTTCCTCTACGGCCTGCAGCCGGAGCCGATGCCTGGCTTCCAGCTGGCAGGTGGAACAGCCTTCACCAGTCCGGACAACGGCAGGCCTGGCGCCGAGCTGGAAGGTCACCTCAACGGCCCCATTGACGACATCCAGCTGCGCTCGTGGGGCATCCAACTGGTGGATGGGCGTATGCCTGGCTTCGCTGCCATCGTCGGCGCGGCCAAGTCCAACGAGGTGGCTGTCAAGATCGTGCGCGAGCTGCAGCGGCGCAACATCCTGTGCTTCCTCTCCGGCAACGTCAACGGACGCAGCATCATCCACCAGCTGATTGAAGAAGGTGTGGAGCTGGGCTATGACACCTACACCGTACCCTTTGGTACTGATACCATCAGCGCCATCTACGCGCTGGGCTTCGCTACACGCTCGGCGCTGACCTTCGGTGGGCTGAAGGGCGGCATGGCCCGCGAGATCCTCAAGTACAACAAAGAGCGCGTCTTCGCCTTTGTGCTGGCGCTGGGTGAGGTGGACGACCTGAAGTATGCCGCCGCAGCGGGTGCCATCAACTTCGGCTTCCCTGTGATCGCCGACACCGTCATCCCCGAAATCCTGCCCACTGGCATCACCACCTACGAGCATGTGGTCAGCATGCCCTTCAACGAGATTGAGGGCGCCGACGATCTGGAGCGTGCCGAGCGATTGGTGCAGAAGTGCATTGAGGTGCGCGGCGTCAAGGTTAAGGTGGCCGATGTGCCCATCCCCGTTCCCTACGGCTCGGCCTTTGAGGGCGAGGTAGTACGCCGCGCCGACATGCGCATAGAGTTCGGTGGTAAGTACTCGCGCTGCTTTGAGTACTTACACATGGCCCCACTGGATGAGGTCGTGGACGGCAAGGTGGAGGTGGTTGGCCCGGGCTTTGACCACATTGAGCCGGGCGGCCATATGGACATGGGCATTGTGGTCAGCGTGGCGGGCCGCCAAATGCAGGAGGACTTTGAGCCGGTATTGGAACGCCAGATTCACTACTTCATCAATGGCGCCTCCGGCGTGCAGCACATTGGCCAGCGTGACATCGCCTGGATTCGCCTCTCCAACGCCGCCGTGGATAAAGGCTTCAACCTGGAGCACTTCGGCAAAATCCTGCATGCCCGCTTCCATGCGGACTTCGGGGCCATTGTGGACAAGGTGCAGGTGACCATCTACACGGATCCGGAGCCATTTGGGCACTGGCTGGAGGTGGCTCGCGCCGCCTATGACCGCCGCAACAAGCGCCTCGCTGACCTTGTGGACGAGTCGGTAGAGGAGTTCTACTCCTGCACGCTGTGCCAGTCCTTTGCACCTAACCACGTCTGCATCGTCAGCCCGCAGCGTTTGGGACTGTGCGGAGCCTACAACTGGCTAGACTGCAAGGCCTCCTACAATATCAACCCCACCGGCCCCAACCAGCCCATCAAACTGGGCACCTGCCTGGACCCCATCAAGGGCTACTGGACGGGCATCAATGATTACGCCAAAGTGGCCTCGCATGGCACGGTGGAGACGGTCAGCATGTACTCCATCATGGAGAACCCCATGACGGCCTGCGGCTGCTTTGAGTGCATCGTGATGCTCATCCCAGAGGCCAACGGCGTCATGGTCGTCAGCCGTGAGGACCCCAGCATGACGCCCGCCGGTATGACCTTCAGCACACTGGCCGGTATGGCGGGCGGTGGCTTGCAAACGCCGGGTGTGATGGGCGTGGGCAAGTACTACCTGCTTAGCCCCAAGTTCATCTCGGCGGATGGCGGCTTCAAGCGCGTGGTGTGGATGTCCAGCTTCCTCAAAGAATCTATGGCGGAGGAGCTGCAGGCGGTGGCCGAGCGAGAGGGCGATCCTGAGCTCATCAGCCGTATTGCGGACGAGCGCCATGTGACCACCGTTGAGGAGCTGCTGGCCTGGCTGGAGGAGCACAACCATCCGGCGCTGATGATGGAGCCGATCTTCTGATTGATCCGGTGCACCCCCTTACCCCCTCGCCCACAAGGGGCGAGGGGGAATCTCGGGGGATGATCCACCAGCAGAGCAGCATGAGCACAGAAGGAATGCCACAGCCCAGATTGGTGCGCGACCTGATGACAGTGGGCGTGAAGACCTGTGCGCCCCACTTGCCCATCGGTGAGGTGGCACGCTTGCTGTTGGAACACGATCTAGAGGGTGTGATCGTGCTGGATCATGAGGGGCACGCTGTGGGAGTGGTGACACCAGAGGAGCTGGTGCGCGCCTATGCACATCCTGATGCGGCTAACCTGACGGCAGGCGACATCATGCGCGATGACATCCCCACTCTGCCGCCTGACATCCCACTGGCAGCGGCGGCCCAATTGATGCAAGATCAAGGGGTGCGTGTGGTCTTCCTGATGCACAATGCCGCCGGCATCGTTTATCCGGCAGCCATGCTTTCTTACCGCCACTTTTTGCGGCATCTTGCCGCTCAAAGTCCCGACGATCTGCGCGACCTCGGCATCAAGGCCGAGCGTGAAGCGCCGCTGGAGACGTTTATCCGCAAGCGGGACGCCATGCGGCGTCAGCAGTCCCGTTCCACTCAGGAGTGAAAACCCTATGCCTGTTGAAATACCCAAGGAAAAGTGGCCGGGGGCCGTGCGCGTGGTCACCATCGGTGCCACGCCTGAACAAGGTGGCACGCGCGGACGCGTGGTCACCGTGGGAGGCGAGACAGCCATGCCCTTTATGCATTTTGAGGGCAGCATTCCTCATCGCCCTGCGGTAGCGATTGAGATCAAAGATCGCCGTCCAGATGACTGGTCGCCGCTGCTGTTGCAGGCCTGGGGCGATGTGGTCAATGATGCGGCGGCATGGGCCAAAGCCGCTGAGGAGGCAGGGGCCGACCTCATTGAGCTCATGTTCAGCCTCACCGATGCTGAGGGCAATCCCATCTCGCCCGAATCTGCCGTCCAGACAGTGAAAGCAGTGCTGGCGGCCACCTGCCTGCCCTTACTGGTCTATGGGCCGGGGCAGGCCGATGTAGACAACGCCCTGCTGGTGCCCATCGCCGAGGCGACCAAAGGCGAGCGCATCGTGTTGGGCATCTGCGAGGACAAGAACTACCGCACCATTGTGGCAGCGGCGCTGGCCAACGATCACCTTGTCACTGCTCGCTGCCCGATGGATGTCAACCTTTCCAAGCAGCTCAACATCTTGATCAGCGATATGGGCCTGCCGCTTGACCGCATCCTCATGGACCCCACTACTGCGGCGGTGGGCTATGGCCTGGAGTACGGCTTCTCGGTGATGGAGCGCCTACGCTTGGCCGCCCTACAGGGCGACAACATGACCCAGCTCCCCATGATCGTCACGCCGGGCTTTGAGGCCTGGAAGACCAAGGAAGCCAAGGTCGGCACGGGTGTCCCTGCCGAGTGGGGCGCGTGGGCCGAACGCGCCGTCAACTGGGAAGTGGTAACAGCCATCGCCCTGCTGGAAGCCGGCGCGGACATCCTTGTCCTGCGCCATCCGGAAAGTGTGCGGCGCGTCAAAGCGGCCATTGATGAACTGATGGCTGTCCCTGAGATGGCTTAAGGAGAGAGGCGTCATGGCTCTCACAGGCATTCAGATTTACAAACTGCTCCCTCAGACCAACTGCAAGGACTGCGGTTTTCCCACCTGCCTGGCCTTTGCCATGAAACTGGCTGCCAAGCAGGTGGAGCCGACAGCCTGCCCGCACCTGAGCGAGGAGACACTTGCTACGCTCAGCGAGTCGGCGGCACCGCCTATGCGCTTGATCACGCTCAAGGCGGACGGCAACGAGGTCAAGGTGGGCAATGAAGTGGTGATGTTCCGCCACGAAAAGACCTTCTACAATAAGCCGGGCCTCTTTATCCGCGTACGGGATACCGAATCGCCGCAGGCTATTCAGACCAAGGTGGCTGCCGCCGACGCTTATGCGGTGGGCTATGTGGGCAAGTCCCTCACGCTGGATGGTTTCGCTGTGGAAGCGGCCTCTGGCGATGGCAAGGCATTTGCAGAGGCCATCGGTGCAGTACGGGCTGCAAGCAGCCGTCCCCTCATCCTGATCAGCAGGGAGCCGGCGGTGATGGCGGCGGGACTGAAGGCCATAGACGGCGAAACGCCGCTCATCCATGCGGCAGATGCTGCCAACTGGGAAGCGATGGCTGACCTGGCCAGGCAACATGGTGCGGTGCTGGCCGTCGCGGGCGCCACGTTGGATGAGCTGGCCGACCTGACGCAGAAGATCAAGGCCAAGGGCGTGGAGGATATGGTGCTGGATCCGGGCGCCCGCGACCTGATCCGCTCGCTCATCCTCAGCACGCAGATTCGCCGCCTGGCGATCAAGAAGAACTTCCGCCCGCTCGGCTACCCACTCATCATCTTTGCCAGCGACGGCGGCGATGCGGCCCGCGAGTCCGTCATGGCGGCGCAGGCCATCGCCAAGTATGGTGGATTTGTTGTGCTGGACACCTTTGCGCCGGAGATGATCTATCCGCTGTTGGTACTGCGCGAGAACATCTACACCGACCCGCAGAAGCCGATTCAGGTGCAGCCCGGCCTGTATGAGATCAACAATCCCAAGCCCGAGGACCCTGTGCTGGTCACCACTAACTTCAGCATCACCTACTTTAGCGTCGCCAACGAAGTGGAAGGCTCCGGCCTGCCCGCCTGGCTGGTGGTGGCCGATGCCGAGGGCATGAGTGTGCTGACCGCTTGGGCTGCCGGTAAGTTTGACGCTGAGCGCATTGCCAAGTCGGTGCGCGAGTTCAGCGTGACAGAGAAGGTTAGCCGCAAGCGCCTTGTTATTCCCGGGCACGTGGCAGTGCTTTCCGGCGAGCTGGAAGAAGAGCTTCCCGATTGGGAGATACGCGTTGGCCCACGCGAAGCCGTTGACCTGCCCGCGTTTATGAAGGAAGCGCTCTGATTGGGCGTGAGGAGATGCTCATGACCGAGGAAACGGCCCTTCCGCTGCGCTTGCGCATGACGGCCAGCCGCTATCAGTGTGACTGCTGCCCACCGCAGCGCGTCTGTGCTTGGGATTGCGTGCAAGGCGCCGCCGTGCCGGACATCCTCTACAGCGCTGTACTGGCGCTGGAGGGGGCGTCCTCTAGCATGGGCAGGACGCAGGGCAACGAGCCGACCCATGCCGCGCTGTGGGAGTGCTACAACGCATCGCAAGAGCCTTAAGAGACGCATGGCCGAACACACCGTCACCTTTGATGTTGTCCCTCGTCCCGTTACTGTCCCTACCGGCACGCTGCTTGTGGAGGCGGCGCGGCTGGCCGGTGTAGAGATCGCACAGCCCTGCGGCGGACAAGGGCGCTGTGGGCGCTGCGCCGTGCAGATCACCTCGGGCACAGTGCGCCGCCGCAGCACCCTGCGCCTCTCGGCGGAAGATGTGGCCGCAGGCTATGCATTGGCCTGCCAATCCGTTGTGGAGGGCGATGTCAGCGTCCACGTGCCGCCGCAGGAGAAGATAGAGCGCCGCCTAACGACCGACCGCACCGCGGCGGAAGTCTCCGTACCGGCTGGCTATGACCCCTTCACCCATCAATCTGTGCGCCGCTACACCCTCACCCTGCCACCGCCCTCCTTGGAGGACCAAACCGACGACTGGAGCCGCCTGCAGATAGCCCTGCGCCAGCAGGCTGGCGTGGAGCGCGTGCAGGCTTCGCTGGAGGTGCTGCGGCGCATCGGTGGGGTGCTGCGCGCGGGCGAGTGGCAGGTGACGGCCACGTTGGCCCTCTCCACTTGGGATTGCCCAGACTGCCCGGCACGGCTGATCGATCTGCAAGAGGGCCATGTGGCACCCGATGAACCCCTCTGGGGAGCGGCCATTGACATTGGCACAACGACCGTCACCTTATGGCTGGTAGACCTCATCAGCGGGGAGGTGCGGGCGCAGGTCGCCGAGTACAACGGCCAGATCGCCCGCGGCGAGGATGTCATCTCGCGCATCATCTACGCCAGCAAAAGCGATGAGAACCGCGCCGAGATGCGCCAGCTGGTGTTGGGCACGATCAACGAGTTGCTGGAGGTTGCCTGCAAACGCGTGAAGGCCGAGCCGCAGCAGGTCGTCAAGGCCACAGTGGCGGGCAACAGCACCATGATCCACCTTCTGCTGGGCATCCCTGCCGAGAGCATCCGCCTCATGCCCTTCATCACCGCCGTCAACCACGTCCCCACCCTTAGCGCCCGCGAGGTGGGGTTGGCCATGCATCCGGAAGGTGTGGTGGATTGCCTGCCCGGTGTGGCCAGCTACGTCGGCGCGGACATCACCGCCGGTGTGCTCTCCTCCGGGATGGATGACGCCGATCGCATCACGCTCTTTATTGACGTGGGCACCAACGGCGAGATGGTGCTTGGCTCCTCCGAGTGGTTGGTGACGTGTGCCTGCTCAGCAGGTCCGGCCTTTGAGGGCGCAGGGATGCGCTACGGGATGCGTGCCACTACGGGTGCCATTGAGGAGGTGTGGATCAACGCCGAGACTTATGAGCCGACCTACCGCGTTATTGGCGGGGTCAAGCCGCGCGGACTGTGCGGCAGCGGCCTCATCTCGCTGCTGGCCGAGATGTTCCTCACTGGCATCATTGACAAGGCCGGGCACGTCAACGTCAACTTGCCCACGCCGCGCACGCGCCTCGGGGAGCATGGGCCGGAGTACGTCATTGCTTGGGCGGATGAGACGGCTATCGGGGAGGACATCGCCATCTCCAACGTGGACATTGACAACTTGCTGCGCGCCAAGGCCGCCATCTACGCCGGGTTTACCGTGCTGGCCGACAGCGTAGGCGTACCCCTGGAGATGGTGGAACAGGTGCTGATCGGCGGCTCTTTCGGCAAGTACCTCAATGTGGAGAAAACCGTTGAGATCGGCCTGCTGCCCGATATGCCCTGGGAGCGTTTCCACTTTTTGGGCAACACCGCGGTCAAGGGGGCCTATCTGGCCCTGCTGGACACGCGCCTGCGGGAACGGGTGCGCGACATTGCCTCGCGCATGACCTACATAGAGCTCTCTGCCGACAACACCTTCTACGAGGCTTTCATGTCGGCGCTGTTCCTGCCGCACACTGACCTTTCGCGCTTCCCTTCTGTGGAAGCCGCCGTGCTCAACAAGGATTAGGGAGCGATGTACATCATAGGCGAGAACATTCACATCATTTCGCCGCGCGTCAAGGAAGCCCTTGAGGCCAGGGATGCCAAGTTCTTTCAGGATCTGGCCGTCCGACAGGTGGAGGCGGGCGCACAGGCGCTTGACCTCAACCTGGGACCGCGCAAGAAGGACGGGGAAGAGGTCTTCCCGTGGATGGTGGAGATCATTGAGGCAGTGGTGGATGTGCCCCTCAGCTTTGACTCCACCAACCTGCAGGGTATTGAGGCTGGCCTGCGCAAGGTCACCAAGGCACAGCCCATCATCAACTCCACCTCTGCCGAAGAGGAACGCCTGCAGAACGTGCCGCTGCTGGCCAAGAAGTACAACACTAAGCTCATCGCCCTCACGATGGGCAAGAGTGGCATCCCCGTCAGCGCCGAAGAGCGTGTTAACATCGCCATAGAGAAGCTCATCCCGCGCATGTTGGAGATTGACTTCCCCATAGAGGACCTCATCATTGACCCGCTGGTGCTGACAGTCTCCGGCTGCCAACAGTACTGCCCAGAGTTGATTGAGGCGGTGCGCACGCTTCAGGTGGTGTGGGACCCGCCACCGGCGATCTCGGTGGGGCTGTCTAACGTTTCCAATCAGGTGCCGCCGGGCAACCGCTCGCTCATCAACCGTGTCTATTGCGCCATGCTCATGGGTGCTGGCCTGCGCATGATGATCGCCGACCCGCTGGATAAGAAGCTGCGCGAGGTCATTGACACCATAGAGAAGCGCGATGACAGCACGCCAGTGCGGCGCCTCTATCTCAAAATCCACGACCGCATCGCGGCCATGGAAGAGCCGTCCATTGAAGACGTGGACATGAGCGATCCGGAGCAGGTCGCCATCTGGAAAACCGTCCAGATTCTGCTCAACAAGGTCATCTACGCTGATTCGTACCTGCAACAGTAGTATGCGCCTACCGACCGACAAAGGAGCAGGGGCGAGCCGCGAGGTTCGCCTCTGCTGTGGAACGCCCCTGCCGGGCTGCATCTGTGGCTTTGGTTTCAAACGTCATGGCTTGCCTATGACAAATGCCACTAGCGCGGAGGGGCCTCCTGCGCTATCCTGATAATGTCTATCCTCAAGGTCTATCTTATCTGCTTGGGGAAGGCTTGGCCGGATGAACTTCTAGAAGGAGCTCAGGGGAAAGAGATGGCTATCTTCACACCCGCACGTCGTTGGCAACCTGCCTACCGACCTTTCAAACGCGAACCGTTTGGCCGCCGCGTGTTGGCCTCCATTGAGCTGGCGATTAAAGGACCTCTCTTTGGCTGCCGCATGTGCGGCAACTGTCTGCTGCAAGAGACGGCCTTTATCTGCCCTATGGAATGCCCTAAGGGGATACGTAACGGCCCCTGCGGCGGCTCCACACCCGAACGCTGCTACGTAGACCCCACCCGTCCCTGCATCTGGTACAAGATTTATGAGCGTGCCTTCCGTATGGGCCGCGAGGACAAGCTGCTAGAGGTGCTGCCGCCGCTGGATTGGGACAAAGTAGGCGGCGAGACGTGGCTGGATGTCGCCCAGCAGCTGGGCAAAGTCGGTGTGGGAAACTTCATCAGTGGGATGCTCTCCAGTGACCGCGAGCGGCGCGAGAGCACGTGGGAGTCGGTCTTCCGACCGGTACGCCAGCCTGACTGGTGGAAGGGCGATGCCGAATATCACCCGCCTGCCTATAGCGAGCCGGTCTCTGAGCTGGAGCGGCGCCTGCGTGCCGGGCAGTTTGTTGTCACCGCTGAGGTGGCGCCGCCCCTCGGCTCAGCCACGGGCAAGCTGACGCGCACGGTGGAAATGGTGAAGCCCTATGTGGCTGCCGTCAACTTCACTGACAACCCCTCAGCCACTGCCCGCATGTCCAGCCTGGCCTGCAGCGTACTGGCGATGCAGACGGGCGCCGAGCCAGTGATGCAGGTCGCTGCCCGCGACCGCACGCGCACCGGCCTGCAGGCCGAGGCGATCGGTGCCAGCGCGCTGGGCATCCGCAACATCCTCTGCCTCTCCGGCGACTCCGGACGTATGGGGCCGCCGCCAATGGGCCGTCTGGATGTGGTGGACATTGACTCCATCCAGATGTTGTGGATCCTGCGCCGTATGCGCGATGAGGGCACGTATCTGGATGGCCGTCCTATCAAGAACCCGCCCCAATATTTCCTCGGCGCGGCGGCTTCGCCTTTTGCCTCGCGGCCTGAATTTCAGGCCCTGCGCGAGCAGAAGAAAGTCAACGCTGGGGCGCAGTTCTTCCAGACCAATCTGGTCTTTGATCCCGATGGGCTGGAAGTATGGCTCAACGAGCTGGCCAAGCGCGATGTGCTGGGCAAGGTGTACATCTTGATTGGCATCACGCCGCTCAAGAGCTACAAGATGGCGGCCTATATGCACTATGAGGTGCCCGGCGTCTTCATCCCGGAGCGCATCTTGAAGCGCATGGAAAACGCTGGTGATGGCGCAGCGGAAGAGGGTGTCGCCATTACGCTGGAGCTGATTGAGGCCATCAAGGGCAAACAGGGTATTAACGGCATCCATCTCATGGCCGTCGGTTGGGAGGAGATCGTCCCGCGCATCGTCACCGAGGCGGGTCTGCTCCCACCGGACTTTGTCGCCCCACAGGAGCCAGAAAAGGCAGCGCAGGGCTAACCACCAGAGGCCCGCTTTAGGTACAATCAGTAGGGGCAGACGTACCGTCTGCCCCTACTCAATGACGGAAAGGATCGCCGATGAAACTGGCCATCAGCGGAAAAGGTGGCGTGGGTAAGACCACCCTCGCGGCCCTGCTGGCGCAGGCCTATGCCGACGCCGGGCATGAGGTGCTGGCGGTGGATGCCGACCCTGCGCCGTGTTTGGCGGGGGCGTTGGGATTTCCTGCCGAGTTGCGCGCCCGTCTGCGTCCCATTGCTGAGATGGACGAGCTGATTGAAGAACGCACCGGCGCCAAGCCGGGCACGGTGGGGGGATTCTTCACCCTTAACCCCCGCGTGGACGACATCCCGGAGCGCTTCAGCGTGGTGCACCGGGGGGTGCGCCTGCTGGAGATGGGGGCGGTGGACACAGGCGGTTCGGGCTGCATCTGCCCGGAGAGCGCCATGCTTAAGGCGCTTTTTACCCATCTGTTGTTCCGCCCAGAGGATGTGCTCATTCTGGATATGTACGCGGGCGTGGAACACTTAGGGCGTGCCACCGTTGACTTCGTGGATGCCATGGTCATCGTCAGCGAGCCAACACGCCGCAGCTTGGGCACAGCGGCGCAGATCAAGCGACTGGCCAACGACATCGGGCTCACGCGCCTGTGGCTGGTGGGCAACAAGGTGCGTGACGAGGAGGAAGCGGCCTTTATCGCCGCTGAAACACCGGGCCTGCCCTTGCTGGGCTTCCTACCCGCTGATCTGGCCGTGCAGGAGGCTGACCGGCTGGGTATTCCGGTGTACGATCACGTTCCGGCGCTGCGTGAAGCAGCCCAGCAGATGGCCGCCAAACTCGCGGAGGCGATCATCGCCCGTCCATCTGAGCAGCGCTAATAACGGAGAGCGACATGACGACTACTATCGCGTTGGCAGGCAAGGGCGGCGTGGGCAAGACCACCATCGCCGCCATGGTGATCAAGTATCTGGCGCAGAGCCAGACCGGCCCTATCTTGGCCATTGATGCAGATCCCAGCAGCAACCTCAACATGGCGCTGGGCCTTGAGCTGCAATGGACGGTGGGGGACATCCGTGAGGAGATGCTGGAGCAGGTCAAATCCTCGCTTACGGCGGGCGGTGCGGCGATGGGCGCACTCAGTGGGGGCCTCACCAAGCACGAGTATCTGGACTATGAGGTGCGTTCCTCGCTGGCCGAGGGCGAGCGCTTTGACCTGATCGCCATGGGCCGCCCGGAAGGGCCGGGGTGCTACTGCGCCGTCAACCACAACCTGCGGCAGGTGTTGGATGCCATCAGCCGCAACTACCGCTACGTGGTGATTGACAACGAGGCTGGCATGGAGCACCTCAGCCGCCGCACCACCCGTGACGTGCAGCACCTGCTCATCATCAGCGACCCCACCCAGCGCGGCATCGTGGCCGCCGGGCGTATTGCCAGCCTGCGCCATGAGTTGGACATTGGCATTGAGAATGCCTACCTGATCCTTAACCGCCTCAATGGGCCGGTGCCGCCCGCCCTGCGGGCACAGATTGACGCTCTGGACATCCCCCTGTTGGGTACCGTCCCTACAGAGGAGGACCTTGTGGAGTTTGAGTTCACAGGACGCCCGCTGATTGAGCTGAGCGACGACTCGCCCCTCTATCAGGCCGTTGCGCAGATGATGCGGCAGATTTTGTAGGCTTCACCAGAGCCTACGGCAACGCATAAGCGGCCGCCGCTTATGCTAATGCCTCTAACGCATAGCGGACGCTGTCCTCAGGGCTGACCTTCACCCGCGCCTCTACGATGCGCCCCTGTTCATCAATGACGAAGTGGCTGCGGATAACCCCCATGGTGGTGCGTCCGTAGCTGGTCTTCTCGCCCCATACACCGTATAGCTCGGCGATGCGGTGATCTTCATCCACCAGCAGGGTAAAGGGCAAGTTGAACTTGGTCTTAAACTGCTGGTGGCTGGCTTGTCCATCGGGGCTGACGCCGAGCACAACGGCGTTCTTCTCCTCAATCACCGCATAGTTGTCGCGGAAGCCGCAGGCCTGCGTGGTGCAGCCGGGCGTGTCGTCTTTGGGGTAGAAATACAGCACCACCTGCTTCCCACGCAGGTCACTCAGCTTAAGCCGCTCACCGGAGTCCGTCACAGCTTCAAAGTCGGGGGCCATTTCCCCCACGCGGGGCACTTCGCTCATCATCAGTCTCCCTGTTAACACAACATAGTGAAACCTTTACAAAGAAAATTGTAGAAAAAACGCAGAGCGTTGACAAATAGGGCCAATGCGTTACTCTTAAGCCTGTGAAAGGGCTTGAGGTGAGGAGAAGAAGAACCGTGACAACCGATCCGCTACTGAAATGGCGTGAGGAGTTCCCCATCCTTAGCCAGACTGTTTACCTGATCAACAACTCACTGGGGGCCATGCCACGCGGCGTGTATGACAGCCTGCGCACCTATGCCGATACGTGGGCCACGCGGGGCGTCCGCGCTTGGGCGGAGGGCTGGTGGGACCTCAACATTGCGCTGGGCAATCAGATCGGGGCCATCATCGGCGCGCCGCCCAACACGGTCTCCATGCATCCCAACGTCTCGCTGGCGCTGGGCATCTTGCTCACCTGTTTTGACTTTGAAGGGCCACGCAACAAGGTGGTGATTGAGGGCGGCATTTTCCCCTCGGTGTACTACGTACTGCGTGGCATGTTGCCCTCGCACGTAGAGCTGCATGTGGTGGAGAGCGAGGACGGCGGTATCACCATCCCTGAGGGGAAGCTGGCTGATGCTATTGACGAACGCACGGCCATCGTGCTCATCAGCCATGTGCTCTTCCGCAGCGCTTACATCCTCAACGTGGAGGCCATCACGCACAAGGCGCACGCTGTGGGGGCCACGGTAATCGTGGATGGCTACCATGCCTGCGGCATTATCCCTGTGGATGTGCAGGCGCTGGGCGTGGACTATTACTTGGGCGGCGTGCTCAAATGGATGTGCGGTGGGCCGGGCGGCGTCTTCCTCTATGCCCGCGAGGATCACCTCAAGACCGTCCGCCCACGCCTCACTGGCTGGATGGCGCACAAACGCCCCTTTGATTTTGAAGTCGCTGAGATTGAACTGCGTGAGGATGCCTTTCGCTTCCTCAATGGTACACCGCCTATTCCCTGCTACTATGCTGCCCGTCCGGGTGTTGAGATCATCGCCCAGGTGGGCGTGGAGAACATCCGCCGCAAGTCCGTGCACCAGACGGAGCTCATCGTCACCCGCGCTGAGGCAGCGGATTATCCCATCAACACGGTGCGCGATGCGGAGAAGCGCGGTGGTACGGTCACCATCAACCCGCCGCACGCTTACGAGGTCTCCCGCGAGCTCATCGCGCGCGGGATTCTGGTGGATTACCGCCCTGGGGCAGGCATCCGCATCTCGCCGCACTTCTACAACAGCGATGCTGAGATCCATGTCGCCATGGACGCCATCGCCGATATTCTGGAATCTGGCGCTTGGCAACAACATGCCGGAAGCCGCGAATTTGTAACCTAGCGGAGTACCTCGTGACCCGCCTCTATGACATCACGCGCACGCTCTCGCCAACGCTGGCCGTCTGGCCTGAGGATACCCCTTTTTCCATCCAACAGGTGCTGGACCTACAGCGGGGCGATTCCGTCAACCTGACTACGCTGACTCTCAGCGCCCACACGGGCACCCATACCGATGCCCCCTGGCACGTTGCCGCTGAGGGTGCCCATCCCGCCGACCTACCGCTAGAGCCGTATCTCGGCCCGGCGCGGGTGGTGAGCATCGCCCGGCAGCGGGGTGGCATGGTGCCAGCGGATTTCGCTGCCTACGACCTGAGGGGTGTGCAGCGCTTGCTCATCCGCACGTGGGTCAGCGACTTGCCCGATGAGGCCTGGCCGGACGATTTTCCCTATCCCACCGTGGAGCTGATTGACTGGCTGGCTGCGCAGGGGCTGCTCCTGTTGGGCGTGGATGTGCCCTCCATGGACGCTTTTGAGAGCCACGACCTACCCAGTCACCGCCGCCTGCTGCAGCACGGTATCTACTGGTTGGAGACGCTCTGTCTGCACGGCGTGCCCGATGGCCTCTATGAGCTCATCGCCCTGCCGCTCAAGATCGCAGGGGCGTGCGGTAGTCCGGTGCGTGCTGTGCTGCGCTCGTTTTAAATCAGATGCGCAGCTCGTGACAGTTCAGGCTGGAACGCATCCTCAGCGGTTGAGAGATATACCCCACCAAAGGTTTCCCTATGCATCAAGTGCCCGCCACCCCCTCATCGGCAACCTCCCACCGCCCGCTTAAACATACCAGCGGCCATCATCTGCTTGCCGTGTTCCTGCTGATGCTGATGTTTGCCCTTACCATCGGCAGCACGGTGCAGAAATCCCCCACCATAGACGAAGGGCCCTCCATCGCGCGCGGATGGGCCTTCTGGCGCAGCGGTGAGGTGCTCTCGGCGAATCGCCCGCCGCTGATGGGGCACCTCAGCGGGCTGCTTGCCTTGCTGGAGCCACACCTCCCTCATCCCTCCCGTCTGGCAGTCTGGAGCGAGCGCAACCTCGCAGACCTCAGCCGTGAGTTCCTGTGGCAGCAAGGAGCTGAGGCTATACGGGTGGTTTTCCTTGCCCGCATGATCACTGTCTGGTTGGCCCTGCTATTGGGAGCGCTGGTGTGGCGCTGGGGTCGTGATGTTCATGGCCTGTGGGGTGCGGCATTGGCGCTGACACTACTCGTCCTCTCCCCGAACGTGCTGGCCCATGCTGGTCTGGCGGCAGGTGATCTCGGCGCGGCGGCGTTCTATGTGGCGGCGCTCTACACGTGGGAACGCTACCTGTGCCACCGCACATTGGGCTGGGCGATCGCCTGTGGCGTTTTGTTTGGTCTGGCGCAGGCGGCCAGCTTCACAGCGCTGCTGCTCGTTCCCACACTGCCCCTCATGATGCTGGCCGCGTGGCGGCAGCGTTGGGCGGTGGGCACAAAACCCGCTAACCATGTGCCAATGATGCTGGCACTGCTGCTGGTGGGGCTGATCGGCGCGCTGGTGGTGTGGGCGGCCTATGGCTTCTCCCTCAGCGTGCTGGATGCAGGCGGTTATTGGGGCGATCTCATCCGTTTCCTCACCCCCAGCGAGGGTCCTCGCCTTTACCTGCTGGGGCGCTACTCGCCAAGCGGCTGGTGGTATTACCCCTTCATCGCGCTGAGTGTCAAGGAGCCGCTGGCGATCCTCTTCTTGCTGGCGATGGCGGGGGCTGTTGCAGCCGCGCGTGGCATAGCGGCCGAGGAGTGGGGGATAGTGTTCCCTGCAGCCCTCTTTGCCCTCGGCGCGCTCTTGATTCCCTCCACTGGCGTGCGCTATCTGTTGCCCCTTCTGCCCTTGCTGTACCTCTTTACGGCAAGGTTGGTCGCCGAGCGGCGGCGCGTTGGCTGGGCGGGGCGGATCGCGGTTGGCCTGTTAACCCTCTGGCTGCTTATCGCCAACCTGCGCGTCTTTCCTGACTATCTGGCCTTCTTCAACCTTGTCGCGGGAGGGCCAGACGGCGGTATCCGCGTGCTGGCAAACTCTGATCTGGACTGGGGGCAGGACCTGCCCGCGCTGGCGCGCTACCTCCGGCAGCGCGGTGCAGGCACGATTTACCTCGCCTACTATGGTCAGGCCGATCCCGCTGCTTATGGCATTGACTATGTGGCACTCCCCACCGACCCCCCGCTACCCGCCGAAGCTCCCCGCGCTGCGTTCCATCCCCTCTATCCGGCGCCCGGGCTGTATGCCATCAGCGCCACCCACCTTGTGGGCGCGGCGGAGCGTGTGGGCGATACCTACGCTTATTTCCGCAACCGCCCGCCGCTGGCGCGCATTGGCCACAGCATTTACGTTTATGAGGTGCCGCCGCTCCTGCCCGCAGGCGGGGAGGAAACAGCATGGTTTGCCCAATGCGCTCTGCCTGCTCCCGCCGAGAGCGTCACTGCGTTGGCTGCTCTGACGGGCATTGAGAGCCTGCGCGTGTTCCCCTTTGATTGCCAGCAGACCCTGCCCTTCCCCACTGGCACGGGTTGGCTGCTGTTGCCGGCGGACATTGCGCCGTTGATAGACCTCGGCCCGCCGGATTACACCGCCCACTATGCGGATGGATCGCCGCGCTACCACGTGTGGCTGGTGGAAGTTCCGCCTGCCCCGCCGCCCTCCACCGTGGAGTTCCCGGCAGTGTCCTTGCCTTTGCCGATCGCTGGGCATGTGGAGTTGCTGGGTTACGCGGTCAACACGGGGAATGTGCCCCAGGGTGAGACGCTCGTCCTCACAGCGTGGTGGCGCGTGCGCGAGCCGCCCCCACCACCGGTGGCCTTTTTTGCCCATCTGTTAGCAGCGGATGGCTCGCTGATTCAGGCAGCTGATGGGCTGGGCGTCCCTGCTGAGGAATGGCGGCCCGGCATGGTTCTCATCCAACAACACCGCTTTGCCGTCCCCGCCGACCTTGCGCCTGGGGGGTATACCCTGGCCGTTGGGCTATACGTGCCGACCACAGGTGAGCGCTTCGCTGTTTCTCGGTCCGGCGAGCGCGTGGTGGATCGCATTGTCCTGCGCGGCGTGCAGGTGACGGCAACGGGGCGTTAGAGCTCCTTCTGGAAGGTGAGCGAGGTCTTGATGCGCCGATAACCGAGCGCCTCGTAGAAGCGGTGGGCTTCCGCACGGGTGATGTTGGAGCGCAGGCGCAGCTCCGCACAACCCTGCTGACATGCCCACTGTTCGGCGGCGGCCATCAACTCCCGCCCCACGCCCCTGCCGCGCCAGCCCTCATCCACCACCAGCCCGCCGATCTCAGCGTGGCGCGGGACGATGAGCAGATGGGTTAGGCAGGCTTGCACCCATCCGATCACCTGCCCATCCGCCGTCTCGGCCACATAAATGACGGTGTCATCCCGCCGCTCCAATACGCTCAACCGCTTGGCAACTTCGTCGGTGCCAGTTGGATAGCCCAGCTGAGCGCACAGATCGGCCAGCGCCGAAGCGTCATCCAATCGGGCGCGGCGGATGACCACGCTGGAGGAAGAGAGGGCAGGCATCGCTCACCTCCGGCCAGTAGTCCTTTTGTCCATCCTGTGTTAGCATAACACAGAGCGCCAAATGGGGTGATGTGCACCCTTCCTCTTGCACCAAACGGGGAGAGCATGAGCCGACAGCGGTCCATTCTGGTCCTCATCGTTGTTCCAGCGGTGGTCTCGCTGGCTGTCACGCTGCTGGTGCTTTATCTCTGGGATCGCCAGCGGGAGCCGGAGGTCATCATGCTGCCGACCTACAGCAGCACTGCCCTCATCCCGCCGCGCACCACTCTGCCGGCGGGCGCTGGTGAAGAGGTGGCCAGCGCAGCGACCTCCGCAACAGAGGAGGCGTCGCCTGCCTGTGAGAATCCGGTGCACAGCGTCGCCAGTGGCGAGGTGTTGAGCCAGATCGCCGAGCAGTACGGCGTCCCTATGGAGGACATCACGGCTCTCAACGTGATGATCGATCCGACCTTCAACCCCAACCTGCTGGCTGTTGGTCAGCAGATCGTCATCCCGCTGTGCGGCATTCCCACACCCACGCCGTCCCCTACGCCTACCATCACGCCGGTATCCACGCGCATCGTCCCTGAACCCATCGCCACGGCGACCCCCCTGCCACCCGGTGTGGTGCGCGTGCAGGTGGTGCGCGTGCTTAACGTGGGCGATGTGACCTCTGAGGCAGTTGAGATTCTCAATGAGGGCACTTCAGTGGCACGGCTGGAGGGCTGGCGGTTGGTCAACCCGCGCAACGGGGCGCAGTATGTCTTTCCGGCATTGAATCTGTTCCCGCAGGGGGCCATCACCGTGCACAGCGGCGTGGGTGAGAACACCGCCATTGACCTCTACTGGGGTCTGGATGAGGCTGTCTGGCAGGTGGGGGATACGGTGCAGCTCTTCAACGCCGAGGGGGAACTGCAGGCTGCCTTTGAGATCACAGCAGCACCTTAGCGGCAAACCGCGGCAAGGCGTCCCAAAGCATCATAAACCACGGAGGAGGTAGTATCCCTTCACGGTTCAGAACACGATCCACGCCGCACGGCGACGCTCGTCAAAACGCCATAACCCGTAGCGCCGGGCGATGGCGTAGGCCTCAGCCATCTCCTCTGCTGTCACAGGGCGGTTGAGGGGAGCCATGTCCTCATTACGGGCCTTGTATTCGGGCCGGTACTGCCCCATGATGTTCACATATGTGTCACGCGAGACCTCTTCGGCGAGAAAGCGCATCACTGCTTCCGTCCCCGCCAGCCCGCCCGGCAGCACCAGATGCCGCACCAGCAGGCCGCGCCGAGCGATGCCGTGCTCATCCAGCACCAAGTCCCCCACCTGACGGTGCATCTCCTTCACTGCCGCACGGTTGTGCTGAGGGTAGTCCTTGATCTTGCTGTACTTGCGGGCGATAGCCGCATCGCCGTACTTCATATCGGGCATGTAGATATCCACGATGCCATCCAGCAGGGCCAGCGCCTCCAGCGAGTCATAGCCGCCAGTGTTATAGACGAGCGGGATGCGCAATCCTCCCTTCGCTGCGATGGCCACCGCCTCAATGATCTGCGCCACCACGTGTGTGGGGGAGACAAAGTTGATGTTGTGGCACCCCATCCACTGCAGCTCCAGCATCATGGCGGCGATCTCTTGGGCGTCGCGGGTGCGGCCTTCGCCCAACTGGCTGATCTCGTAGTTTTGGCAGAATTGGCAGCGCAGGTTGCAATAGGAGAAGAAGATGGTGCCGGAGCCGCGCGTGCCGCGCAGGGGGTCCTCCTCGCCGTGATGAGGGAAGTAGGAGGAAACACGCGCCCGCCGCGAGGTGCGGCAGAAACCCAGCCGTCCGGCGTGGCGATCTACGCCGCACTTCCAGGGGCATAGGTCGCATTGTTTGAGGTGCTCTAGGGCAGCCTCCACGCGCCGATCCAGCTCGCCGCTGTCCAGCAGGTCCAGATAGGCCGCCCGGAACGTCGTCTGTGCACTCATCGCCGATCCCCAGTGGCAACTGGATAATACCCAGCGGATGGCAGCCTTTCTACCTCACCCCCAACTCCTCTTTCAAATTGCAGAGGGGGTTGGGGGTGAGTTTGCAGGCGCATGACATGGCTGGCGGCGAGGTTTGCAGCAGAGCAGACCTAGGCTGTCTCCTTAGGCTGGTGGGCACGCCAGTAGCTGATGTAGCGCATACCGTACTCATCGCGGCCCAGCAGCAGGTCGGCGGCGCGGATGATAGGAGTCAGTTTGCCGGGGTGGGTGATAGCGCACGTCGCACCGGCGCCCATTGCCAGCGCTAAGAATGCCTGATTGATGGTGTGGCGGTCGGGCATGCCGAAGGACACGTTGCTGGCGCCCAGGTTGATGTTGACGCCCAGCTTCTCACGCACAAGGCGGATCGTCTCCAGTGTAATTTTTCCGGCGTTGCTGTCCGCGCCGACAGTCAGCACCAGCGGGTCAATCACCACATCCTCGGCGGGGATGCCAAGCTGCGCCGCGCGGTTGAGGATACGCTCAGCGATGGCTAACCGCGCTTGCGGGTCGTTGGGAATGCCGCTCTCGTCCATAGTGAGGCCAATCACTGCCGCACCGCGCTCCTTGACCAGCGGCAGGACGTTCTCCATAGAGGCCTTCTCGCCGTTCACCGAGTTGACGAGTGGTTTGCCCGGCACAACCTTGAGCGCTGCCTCCAGCGCTTTGGGGTTGGGCGTGTCAATGCAGAGCGGGACATCGGTCTCGGCGGCCACCAGCTCCACCACCTTAGGCAGCAGGGCTACATCGTCTAGCCCGGGCACACCAACGTTGACATCCAGTGCGTCGGCACCGTCGGCTACCTGCGTGCGGACCAGTTCGCGCACATACTCAAAATCCCCCTCAGTGAGCGCGGCGGCCAGCTTCTTGTGCCCGGTAGGGTTGATGCGCTCGCCGATGATGACGAACGGCCTGTTGATGTCAATGATAACTTCTTTGCCGGTTCCGCGTAGGACAGTTTGCATGGGGCTTCCCTCTTCTCAAGTGATTTTGGAGATACTGCTACCTTTTATACTGTATGAAAGGCCAACGGGTAAACTGATTTTCGTCACCCGATTCACGTCAGGTGTCCATCTCAAGCTGCCATCAGGCGCAAGGTGACAATCTCAAAGGGGCGCAGTTGCAGCTTCAGCGAGCGTTTGTCGTGCGGCAGAGGCTCCACGTCCTCCTCCAGCAGGTTGGTGCGCCACGCTGCGGTGAGGTCAAAGCCCATATGCAACGTCACCGCGCCGCGGCAGCGATGTGCCTCATATAACCGCACGATCAGCCCCCTGCCGTCCTCGGCCTGCTTGATCGTCTCTATCACCACGTTGGGGCGATCGGCGACGACCAGAGGGGGTAGATCGGCGGGTGGCAGATGCTCCTCAGGCTGGAAGGCGATAAGTGGATCGTTGAGCGCATAGGCTGCTGCGAGGGTCTCCCCCACCCACACCCCAGCATGCGGCAGCAGGCTATAGGTGAAACGGTGTTCGCCCCAATCGGCCATCGGATCGGGGAGTGTGGGGCTGCGCAGCAGGCTGATGCGCAGCACGTTCGCCCGCACGTCGTGCCCGTACTTGCAGTCGTTGAGCAGGCTGACGCCGTAATCTCCCTCGCTGAGATCAACCCACTTGTGCGCAGGGACCTCAAAGCGTGCCCAATCCCATGAGGTATTGCGATGTGTGGGCCGCTGGATGTGGCCCCACTGAATCTCGTAGGTAGCAAAAGGCGCTAACACTTCAACCGGAAAGGCCGCCTTGAGCAGGATATGGCGCTCCTTCCAGTTTACCCACGTGTGGAAGTCTAGGCACGGGCTGTTGTAGGCCAGCGCAATACGCTGCACCACTTCGCTATTCAGGATGCGCCGTCGCACTTCCAGCGCCGCGCGCAGCGGCCCCGTTTCCACCACCTCTATTGAGGTGGCGGGTTCGGCCAGCCACATCTTGTCCTCGTAGAAGATGTCCACATCCCAAGCGTCCCACTCCAGCGGACGGTCCTCAAAGGCCTGTAGCTGATTGGCAAGCGCTCCCTCCGGCAGCACTTCGCGCTGATGAGCCTTGTCATAGATGCGGGTGATGTCACCCGCCGTGTTGAACTCCACGCGCAACAGGGCATTCTCCAGCGCCGTAGGGGAGACCCTGAGGCCGGTATCCGCTGAAGGCAGCGCGCCCTCAACCAGCAGGAGCGACGTGACGCTGTAGGGAGGCAGAGCACCTGCGGCGATCCACATGCCGCCCTCCGTAGATTGTGTGGCAACTGGGGTGCCGTCCACATGGCACAGATGGCGGTCGGGTGGCAGGTTGGCAGGCCAGAAGGCCAGGTCATGACGGGTGAAGGAGGTGGGATTGACAATGAGCAGATCACCCCCCGCCTGACGGGCAATGCCCCGCAGGGCTTCCGTGCACAGGGCCTCGGCTGTTTGTTGAACTTCGGCGTACTGGCGCAGCGACTCCTCATAGACGGAGGTGATGCTGCTGCCAGGCAGAACATCATGAAACTGGTTGAGGCACACCACCTCCCAAGCCTTGCGCAGCGCCTCAGTGGGGTAGGCATAAGTGGGGTCCAACAGCGCCGCCCAGGCAGCCAGAAACTCAGTATCATGTAGCAGGAACTCGCTTTTGCGGTTCGCGCGTTTATTGCGGCTCTGGCTGGTGTAGGTCCCGCGGTGCAGCTCTAAGTACAACTCCCCATCCCAGGTGGGCAGTTGCCCACCGCTTTCCTCTTCCATGCGGCGGAAGAACTCGGCAACGCTGCCCTGCCGCACATGTGGCAGGGCGGGGAGCGCAGCCATCTCACGGATGTTCTCCAGCATCTCACGAGTGGGGCCACCGCCGCCATCGCCCCAGCCGTAGGCCATCAGCAGGGTGCGCTGGGCTTCTTTCTGCTGGAAGTTGCGCCAACCACCCAACACCTGCTGAGGCCGTGCCATAGCGTTATAGGTGCTGCCGTAGATGTCCCCCGCATCGCGGATGGTGATGAAGTGCGTCAGCACCCGTGTGCCGTCTAGGCCCTGCCACCAGAAGCTATCGTAGGGCAGGCGGTTGTATTGGTTCCAGCTGAGTTTGGTGGTCACAAAGTAGCGCAGCCCGGCCTGTTGGATGAGCTGCGGCAGGCTCCAGGGATAGCCGAAGGCGTCAGGTAGCCACAGCACAGGAGGCTCTGCCTCGGGGCCGAAGTGCTGGCGGAAAAAGGAGCGCCCCAGCAGGAACTGACGGGCCAGCGCCTCTGCTCCGCTCAGATTGCAATCCGCTTCTACCCACATCCCGCCGATGGGTTCCCAGCGCCCCTCCGCCACGCGCTGGCGGATACCCTCAAAGAGCATCGGATCATCCTGCCGCACGAATTCGTACAGTTGCGGCTGGCTCTGGGTGAAGTGGTAATCGGGGAACTGTTCCATGAGACGCAGGACGTTCCAAAAAGTGCGGCGGGCTTTGCCGCGTGTCACCCCCAGCGTCCACAACCATGCCACATCCAGATGGGCATGGCCGGTGGCGATGACTTCCACCGGCAGCGGCGGCCCCGCTTGCTCTACACCCTGCCGAAGCGCCTCATGGGCAGGGAGTACGCTGGCGTAGAGCGATGCGCCCAGCGGCTCGCGGGTGTCCAGCAGGCGGAAGGCTGCATCCAGCGCGTTGAGGAGGTGGCTTTGCGCTGGATGGTCCTCCTCAAGCGTTAGCGCTGTGCCTAGCACCACCCGCGCCGTGGCAATAAAGTCGCGCAATGGCTGATCGATCTGCACTATGGCACAGGAGCGCATAAGCAACCGCACCGCCGGATTGCCCTCCATCAACCCGCCCAACCCTGTCCAACCGTGCAGGGCCAGGAGATGCGGTTGACCGTCGCGCCACGCCTTGCCCAGCAGGACCTCCTGATGGTGACGGTCGCAAGCCGCATAAGGCACGCCGTCCAAGTAGATCAGTGCCTCCGGATGCGAGAAGTCGCCCGCCTCCCCGACAGGCAGATGGAGCGCCACTGGCGCAGCCTCGTCCCAATCAGAGGGTACCTGAAATGTGCCGCGCAGCACGAAGGTCGTCATCCACTCGCCCCAGTACGTATCAGGGCGGATGACATCCCAATCGCTGTCGTCCACATCCGGCCCAACAGGTGGCTCAGCAAGGGGGTCGCGGAGCGCCTTGTAACGCAAGGGAGCCAGCGTCTTGCGCCGCCGATAGACCAGTGGCTCAATCAGCCGCAGGCGCCGCTCAATCTTTTGAGCTGTCCAGCGCATGGCATGTAACACGGTTGTTCTCCTTAAAGGATAATCTGGCCTTTGTTGACAGGGCAAGGATGGAACCTGCCCCGCTACGGGGATTGCCGCCTTTCCACCTCACCCCTGCCCTTGCTGCAACCGGACGTTCCCTCTCCAACCAGAGAAAGAGGGTGGGAAGCGCAGGATGGCAGCAGATAAGGTTTACAAGAGGGCAATCAGACCTAACGGAAAGTATACACTGCCTTATTCCCATCTTGTCACGCTTGGAGTGCATAGCATATACTTGACGAGGTGCTCCCACCGGGAACAGAAGGCAGAAGGTATGCCGACCATCCTCGTTGTTGATGACCAACCCCAGATGATCGGGATGGTTGCGGAGTGGCTACGCCGACACCACTACGGGGTGTTGAGCGCCACCAGCGGGGAAGAAGCCATCCGCCTTGCCGTAGCCCATCAACCCGATCTGATCTTGTTAGATGTAATGATGCCGCAGATGGACGGCATTGAGGTCTGCCGGCGCCTGCGCAGCCATGAACATACCAGCCACATCCCTGTGGTACTCATGACGGCTTACGATCCGCTGGTGGGGCAGGTGGAGGCCCTCAAGGCAGGAGCGACGGATTACATCGCCAAGCCCTTCGCCCTTGAGGATCTGGAAAGGCGGATGCGCAGCCTGCTCGCCCACGAGGAGGATTTCGCCGACCAGAGCCAGCACCTGCTTGACGAGACAGTCCACGCTGCGCTGACCCTCGTGCCCTGCAATCTGGCTTGGCTGCTCGTCATTGACCCCCAACGGGCGATGTTGGTGGGTCAATCCATTGCCAGCACGCAGGGCCATACAGGCGCGCAGGCATTTCTAGGACGGCTCACGGGCGGCAGCGGCGAGTTCGCCGTGCCCCTTGACCCGCAGGGCGGACTGCTGGTGCGTGTGGCGCTGAACGGCAAAGCGGAACTGAACCTCGCTCTCTCCTCACTGCGTGACAGCGGCGAGCGCTCCATCTACGAAGCCTGCACCGACCTTGACCTTTACTTTGTGTCGGTGCTGCCGCTACATCTCTCCGGCACGCCCCTGGGGGCGCTGCTGCTTGGCTCGCGCGAGCCGCGCGATGTGGAGACCACGCGCGGCCAGCAGGTGTTGGCTGCGATCGCCACGCAAGCAGCGGCAGTGGTGAACAACGTCCGCCTGATGCACGCGCTCGCCCGTCGTGAAGCCCAGAACCGCCGCGAGCGCGCTTTCCGCCAGAGTGTGCTGGATACGATGAGCGATGGGCTGCTGGTGTATGATGCGGAGGGCACGATTCGCTTCGCCAACCGCCGCCTGGGATTGATGACCGGCTATGAGGTGGAGGCCCTTATTGGCACGCCCCTCAAGGCGTTGTTTGATCCTCAGGACCACGCTCGCCTTGATGTCCTGCTCGCCGCGCCATCCAGCGGCCAGACCTCCTCGCTAGAAGTGCACCTGCGGCGTACCGATGGCCGCTACTTGCCTGTGCTGGCTGTGCAGGCTGCCTCCTCCCTTGGGGTGGCAAACGAGCGTGTCATGGTGATCACTGACCTCAGCGTGCTGAAATCCCGCGAGAAGGAGTTAACCCGCCAGGCTCAACGCCTCGGCGCCTTGAGCCGCGCCGGTCAGGCCATCTCCTCTTCCCTCGCGCTGGATGAGACCATTCAAGCCATCCTGCAGGAGGCTACCAGTGTAGTCGGGGCTAGTGAAGCCTCGGTACTGTTGTTGCTGCCCGGCGGGCGTGAACTGGGCTTCCACACCGGCCTTGGCCCCTATGCCGACCTGCTGCGCAACGTGCGCATCCCCATTACCAAAGGGGTAGCCGGCTATGTGGTGCGCGAGGGCCGCTCGGTGATCCTCTCCGATGCCTATGAGGATGAACGCTTCTACCCCGGTATTGACGCCCTGACCGGTATGCGCACGCGTTCGTTGGCTGCCGTGCCGCTTATTGTGGAAGGCCAAACCATCGGCGTGTTGGAGGTGATCAACAAGGAGCAGGGAGATTTTGATGAGGACGACCGCGAGATTCTAGAAAGCCTCGCCCGTTCGGCAGCGATCGCCATCCGTAACGCCCGCCTCTACGATGTAGCCCAGCGACGTGTGCGCGAGCTGACCGTCTTGCTGCGTGCCAGCGAAACAGCCTCTTCCACGCTGGCTGTTGAACAGGTGCTGGAGGTGGTGGCCCATCAGCTCATTGATGCGCTCGCAGCTCAGTGGTGTGCCATCTCCCTCTGGGATAAAGAGCAGGATCGCTTGCAGCGCCTTGCCGAGGCCGTTGATATCGTTTGGCCTGCAGGTGAGGGCTATGCCGTAGACCTTTCGCGCTCGCCGCGCGCCCAGCAAGCGTTGGCAAGCCGCCGGGCCTTGCTCCTCACAGCCCAGCTAGAAGACGGCGATGAGCCTCTAGGCAGTATCCCGGCAGGGGGGTTCTCCTCGCGGCTGCTGGTGCCCATCGTCATTGGCAAGCGAGCGGTGGGGCTGGCCGAGCTCTACCGTGGGCGCGAGCAACTGCCTGCCTCTGAAAAGGACCGTCAGCGCTGCGAGGCAGCCCTCGCCAGGTGGGCTGCGACCCTCAACGAAGCCGAGCAGTGGGACAGCGCGGACCGACTGCGGCAGCTGGGGCAGGTGCTACGGCAGACCGGAGGAGCCGCTTACTGTACCCTGTTGGCTTATCATCCGGACGGCCGCTCACTCCTGGCCCTTCATCAACATGGCAGCGTGGCCTGGCCGATGGGCCAGGGGCCATCCTACGCGCTGGATACGGAGAGCCTGCGGCGTGTGGCCCTCATTGAGCGTACCCCCGTTTCCATGCGCTTGGAGCCGGAGAACATCTCTCCTACCGATCGGATTGCTTTCCCCCAAACCAACGGCATTGTGCTGATCGCACCCCTCATTGCTCACAGCGAGGCCATTGGTCTGGTGGAACTGATAGATGCCGATCCCACCCGCACCTTCAGCGATGACGATCTTTCGCTGGCCCAGACCATCGGCAATTTGGTGGGCAACGCCTTAGAGAACGCCCGCCTGTATGCTGCCCTTGTGCGGCGAGCAGCTCAGCTGGAGGCTGCCTACAACGATCTGCAGGAAGCCGACCGCCTTAAAGAGGAGTGGATTCAAAACGTCTCCCATGAACTGCGCACACCGCTGACCTCTATCGTGGGCTACGCGGACCTGCTCTTTTCCCAAGACCTGGGCCCGTTGACGGAGGAGCAACAGAAGGCGCTGCACATTGTGCGTGAGCAGAGCAACCACCTGGCAGAGATGGTGGAGAACCTCCTCACCATTCAGAAGATGGAGCGCGAGCCGCTCAACCGTGCGCTGGTGTCGCTGGGTGAGGTGGCTGAGGAAGCTGTCAGGGATGTCCTGCCGCAGGCAGCGCAGGCGAATGTGGAGATTGTCACCGAGTTTGGCGACCCACCACCGCAGGCCTGGGTGGATGCCGATCTCATGAAGCAGGTTTTCAAGCACCTGTTGGAAAACGCCATCAAGTTCTCACCGCATGGAGGGCAGGTGACCGTGCGCCTTGAGGACATGGGCATTGGCATCCGGGCCGAGGTGGTGGATCAGGGGATTGGCATTCCCCCCAGCGAACACGGTAAAATCTGGCGCCGTTTCTATCAGATTGACGGCAGCATGACTCGCTCCTACGGGGGCGCTGGTTTGGGATTGGCCATCGTTAAAGAGGTGGTAGAAAAGCACAACGGTCACGTGGATGTGATCAGCGCGCCCGGCGAGGGCAGCCGCTTCCTCATCATCCTGCCCAAGGTGCTGCCTCAGAATGCCACCTAGTGCGCTACAGAAAGGATGAGGGGTGTCGCTCTCCCAGCTCCATACTCTAACAGGCAACGCTTTCCTCTACTTCTCTGCTATCATCGCCGCCTGGGCGCTGATCCACTACCTGCGGCGCCGTGAGCTGGGCGGCGATTTTTGGGGTGCGGTGGTCATCGGCGAGGGGCTGATCGCTGTGCAGGCCCTGCTCGGCCTGATCCTGCTCATTCAGGGAGCTGCCCCCGCCCGTTGGGTGCATCTCCTCTACGGCGTGGTCTCGCTGATCACGTGGCCCTCGGTCTTTGCCGCCACACGCGGCGGCACCGGTCGGCGTGAAGCGCTCTACTGGACGCTGGCCAGTGCCTTTCTCTTTGGCATTGCTCTGCGCGCCATCTCTACCGCCCGCTAGCGATTGACGGATTAGAACAAAAGTGCTATTATGGGGGCACTGGCCTGCTGAGAAAAGAGCACTTCATTCCGCTTGACAAAAACGGCTCCTTCGGGATACACTGTGCTTATCTTACGAAAGGAGGCAGGCCAGCATGGTTCGCAGCGTCGTTCTGGCAGCTCTCTGCCAGCGCCCGCAGGCGGGAGAAGCCTGCTGTGAGGGGTGTAGTGTGCCTGCCGACTGATCGACTCGCCATGTGAGGCATCAGCCGTGGGCCGCTACACACAGCGCCCACGGTTTTTTGTGGGGCTTTTGCCCGATCCACACCGCCGTGGGCACCTTGAGCGAGAGGCCTGCGGCTTTCGCTTTTATGGGGGGATCAGCGCAGGTTTCTCAGGGGAAGATCGATCGCCAGAGGAGTTAGAGGAGCATAATATGACTGTTGGGTATCCCCAACAACCTATCACCCACAAGGCTACGGTTGTGACACGCTTATCCTCTTCACAAGGTAGTGAGAAGCATATGAGCGAAGTACCTGCGATCCGAACCAAGGACGTGCGGCGCATCTACAAGATACGCGGCTCTCGCCATAAGGGCGATCCCAAAGAGATCGTCGCTCTGGATGGCGTCACGTTGGAAGTTCCCCGTGGCGAGCTGTTCGGGCTGCTTGGTCCTAACGGGGCGGGCAAAACCACGCTGATCAAGATTCTGGCCACCCTACTGCTGCCCACCAGTGGGCGGGCTTGGGTGGCTGGTTTGGATGTCGTCACTCAGACAGAGGAAATCCGACGCTTGATCAGCATGGTGAGCGGCGGCGAGACGAGCGGCTACGGCCTGCTAACCGTTGAAGAAAACCTGTGGATGTTCGCCCGCTTCTACGGGTTGGACAACAAAACCGCCCGCCAGCGCATCAACGAACTGTTGGAGGTCGTGGGATTGACCGATCGCCGGCGCACCAAAATCTCCGACCTTTCCACTGGCCTACGCCAGAAGATGAACTTCATCCGTGGCTTCCTGTGTGATCCGGATATTGTCTTTCTGGATGAGCCGACGCTGGGGCTGGATGTTCAGGCCGCCCGCGAGGTGCGCAGCTACATCAAGCAGTGGATGCGCGACCATCCCGACCGCACCATCTTGCTCACCACGCATTACATGGCGGAGGCCGATGAGCTTTGCGACCGTCTGGCCATCATTGACCGCGGCAGGCTGCTGGCAGTGGATACGCCGTACAACCTTAAGCATCGCCTGCAACGCGAGGCCATTTACAACCTCAAGGTGGAGCCGCTGGGGCCGCGCCCCAGCCGCGAGGGCATGATTGAGGCTGTGCCGGGTGTGCGTCAGGCAACCATCGCCGAGCGCAACGGCCACACCGAGCTGCAGCTCATCCTTGAGGCCGACGACGTGCTGGCCGATGTGCTGGCGCACCTCACACAGCGCGGCTCCGGCCTCATCGCCCTGGAGAAGCGCGAACCAACGCTGGAGGATGTCTTCATTGACCTCGTGGGGCGTGGGCTGGACGTGGACACCTCTCAACATACGGGAGGCGAAGATGAGTAGCAGCGGACGGATTGAGAAGGCGCGCGGCTTTCGGCTGTTCTGGTACACCGTCTGGGCGCGTGCCTATCCGCGCATCAAAGGCGCCACCCGTGAGACGAGCTGGCTGTTCTTTGAGACGGTGCTACCGCTGCTCTCCGTCTCGGCCTATGTCTTTGTCTATCGCGCCATTGGCGCGCCGCCTGACTACATCGGCTTTGCAGTGGTGGGCGGTGCCATGACGGCCTTTTGGCTCAACGTGCTGTGGAGCATGGCCAGCCAGCTCTACTGGGATAAAGACATGGGCAATCTGGAGCTATACGTGCTCAGCCCCGGCCCACTGATGGCGATCCTGCTGGGGATGGCTGTCGGCGGTTTGTTCATGGCAGGGGTGCGGGCGGTGGCGATCCTGACCATTGGCTCGCTGGTCTTCGGCGTGGCCTATCAGACGGGCAGCCTGCTGCTCTTAGCGCTGGTCTTTGCTGTGACGATGGCCGCGCTGTACGGTATGGGCATGATGTTCGCTTCGGTCTTCCTTGCCAGCGGGCGTGAGGCGTGGCATCTCTCCAACCTGCTGCAAGAGCCCATCTATCTGGCCTCCGGTTTCTACTTTCCGGTGCGCTCTATGGGCTTCTGGGTAGCCACCTTCGCCTCGGTCATCCCGCTGACGTTGGGCATGGACGCCATGCGCCAGCTGCTCTTTGCCCAAGGCGCGGCAATGGGCTTCCTGCCCGTTCCGGTGGAACTGGGCATATTGGCTGGGCTGGCAGTGATCTTCATCACTGGTGCGTACTTCATGCTGCGCAAGCTGGAAGAGATCGGGCGCCGCGAAGGGCGCTTGATTGAACGGCGCCGCTAGGAGGGCATCATGCTGCTCACTGGACGCATTCTGGATATCCCCTTTGTGCGGCGTAGCGATGCGCTGCGCTCGTTCATCACAGCGGCGTGGCTGGGCTGGCAGATCGAATCCAACTGGGCCGATCCCTTCCTGTTTGCTATCTATTCGGTGGCGCGGCCCATCTCGGGCGTGCTGATTCTGGTGGTGATGTACAGCATCATCACCAACGGTGCTACCGACCAGCCCATCTTTGCCTACATCTATCTTGGCAATGCGCTCTATATCTTGGTGGGTATGGTGATCAGTGGGGTGAGCTGGACGGTGATTGACGATCGCGAGCATTACCGTACCAGCAAACAACTCCACACCAGCCCTATTGATCACTACTCCTACCTGATGGGGCGCGGTGTGGCGCGGCTGATCATCGGCAGCATCTCGGTGATCATCACCATTGTCTTCGGTGTGCTGGTCTTCAAACTGCCGGTCAGCCTCCTCACCATCAACTGGCCCCTGCTGCTGATGAGCACAGCGTTGGGCGTGGTGGCACTGGCCTGCATGGGCCTTATCATGGGCGCGACGACAATGATGATGGCCCGCCACTTCTGGTCACTAGGGGAGGCCTTTGCCGGAGGGTTGTACCTGTTCACAGGTGCCATCTTCCCGCTGGAGACGCTGCCCATGTGGTTGCGCTGGCTGGGCTATACCCTGCCGGTCACCTACTGGCTGGAGCTGGCGCGGCGGGCGCTGCTCGGTGCAGCGACAGCGGGTTTCCCCACACTGGCCCATCTGTCCAATCTGGAACTGATGGGCATCTTGGCTGCCTTCACGTTCGTGCTGGCCATCGCCTCGGTGTACTTCTATCGCTGGGCGCTGCACATGGCCAAAGAGCGAGGGTTGATAGATATGGAAACAGGCTACTGATGCCTGTCAGATCGCCACAGAGGGGCGCAGCCGCTGCGCTCCTCTGTGGTGTACCCTCTTGCCGTGCTACAATCTAGGTCGGAACTAGGTCGGAAGCGCCTGAGCCGTGCAGGGCCGTCGCTATGCGCGTCACATATCTTTCCTTGACCAATTTCCGCAACTACGCCCGGCTGGAGATGCCGTTCCCCGCCGGTATGATCGTGCTGCATGGCGACAATGCCCAAGGGAAGACCAGCCTGCTGGAGGCCATCTACTATCTGGCGACCTCCCATTCGCCCTACACCACCTCCGATCGGCAGCTCATCAACTGGCTGGCGCAAGAAGAGCCGCTCCCTTATGCTCGGCTGGTAGCCGAGGTGCAAGCGCAGGCCGGCCTGCGCCGCATTGAAGTCACGTTGGCCTGCGAGACCAACGGTCACACCACGCGCCTCAAAAAGCAGATCCGCATCAACGGGCTGGAGCGCCGCGTCATGGATCTGCTGGGCCAGATGCAGGTGGTGCTGTTCCTGCCGCAGGACTTGGCGCTTATTGAAGGGCCGCCCGCTGAGCGCCGTCGCTACCTTAACATCACGCTCTGCCAAACCGACACCGACTACTGCCGCGCTCTCAGCCGCTACGAGAAGGTGCTGCTGCAGCGTAATGCCCTCCTGCGGCAGTTTCAGGAGCAACAGCAGCGTGGTCAGCGTCCAGACCTTTCACAGCTGGCTTTTTGGGATGAGCAGCTGGCCGCGAGCGGAGCGGCGCTTATCGCTGGGCGTTACCGCCTGGTGCGCGAGCTGGAGCGCCGCGCCCAGCTCATCCACAGCGATCTAAGTGGCGCGCAAGAGCACCTGCGCCTGCGCTACGAGCCTGGCTTTGACGCCACGCCCGTGCCGGAGGGTCAGCTGAGCTTTGGGGCAGGCGACCTGGGAGCCTCGGCGTTGCCACAGCTCCCCCAGGCGCAGATCGCCGAGCGCTTTCGCGCCGCACTGCGCGCCTGCTACCGCGAGGACCTCGCACGGGGAATGACCACCATTGGCCCCCAGCGCGACGAATTGCGCTTCTTCGTCAATGGGCGGGACCTGCGGCTGTACGGCTCACGGGGGCAGAACCGCACCGCTGTGCTGGCGCTCAAACTGGCCGAACTGGACTGGATGGAAGCCCAAACGGGCGAATCGCCTGTACTGCTGCTGGACGAGGTGGCAGCAGAACTAGACCCGCAGCGGCGCGCCTACCTGCTGGGGCGTATCGGCCGCGTGGAGCAGGTGCTGGTGACCAGTGCTGAACCGGAGCTGGTGGCCGATCCACTCTTAGCGCACGCCGTGCACTGGGAAGTGCGGGCGGGCACGATCCACGCCGTCAACGGCAGCGGCCCCCTATCATCGGGCACTTGAGGCTCACAGCGGGCGTTTGGCCGGCATCCCCGGGCGGCGCGGATATTTAGGGGGCGTGGCTGCCCGCTTAACCACATCCACCAGGTAGTGCGTCTCGGCGATCATCGGTAGCTCAACGGGGATGAGCTGCACCACCTGCCCCCCCAGCAAAGAGATGGCTTGTTGGGCCTCGCTCACCTCCTGCGGGGCGTTCTCTCCCTTCCACGCCAGGCAGTGCCCTCCAAGGCGGCACAGTGGCAGGAGATATTCTGCCAGGGTGCGCATGGGGGCAACAGCGCGTGCCAGCACCCAATCGTACTGTTCGCGGTGCTCAGGCGATTGGCCCACTTCTTCAGCCCGCGCATGGAGTACGGTGACCCCTTCCAGCCCCAACATGGCGACGATGTGCTGCAGGAAGGCCACCTTTTTGCCGGTGGCCTCTATCAGCGTGATCTGGATGGAGGGGCAGACGATCTTGAGCGGCAGGCCAGGGAAACCTGCTCCCGTGCCCACATCCACCACGCGCAGGCCAGAGGGGCGTGGTTTCATTACCAACAGGCAGGAAAGCGAGTCAGCGAAGTGGCGGGCAGCAATAGCCTCCGGCTCGGTGATGGCCGTGAGGTTGACGTGGGCATTCCACGCCAGCAGCTCCTCGGTGTACACCTCAAACGCCCGTAGCTGGGCCGGGGTGAGCTTCACGTTGAGGGCAGATGGCAGTACCCGGGCGAGCCATTCTGAAACCATCAAGGCCACGATCGTGCTCCGCGCGCCTCTTTGCCCTTCGGCGGTAGGGCGTAACACTCACAGAGGGTGGTACGTATAAAAAGAGGGCTGCGTTGCGCCAACGCAGACCCTCTCCACTTCGCCCTGCACCTACACCTTGTAGCAAGCCACGTAGTGGCCGCCCCCCTTGTCCTCCAGAGGTGGATGCGGGTTGTTCCGGCAGAAGTCATCGGCGATGGGACAACGCTCATAGAAGCGGCAGATCGGCGGGGGATTGATGGGCTTGCTGATGCCGCCTTTGATGCGGATCTCATCGCGTCGCCGGCGTGGGTCAGGCACCGGTGTGGCCGCCAGCAGGGCTTGGGTGTAGGGATGCAGCGGGTTGCGGAGCAGCTCCTCTGTCTCAGCCTTCTCTACCATCTTGCCCAGGTACATGACTGCCACCTCTTGGCACATGTAGCGGGCAACAGCCAGATCGTGCGTGATGTAGAGGTAACTTACCCCGTAGCGCTGAGCCAGCTCAGCCATCAGCTGCATCACGCCAATGCGGATGGAGACATCCAGCATAGAGGTTGGCTCGTCTGCTACGATGAACTGCGGCCCCACGATCAGTGCACGGGCGATGGCCACACGCTGGCGCTGCCCACCGGAGAGCTCATGCGGGAAGCGGAACATGAACTGCTCAGCGGGGATCAGCCCCACCACGTTGAGCAGCTCAGCCACCCGCTCCTGTCGCTCGGCCAGTGTGCCGATGCCCTGCACAGCCAGCGGCTCTACAATGGTGTCAAAGATGGTACGGCGTGGGTTGAGCGACTCGTAGGGGTCCTGAAAGATCATCTGCACACGGCGGCGGAAAGCCTTGAGGCTTTCCCCCTTGCGAAAGGCGATGTCTTCCAGCGTGCCCTCGCTCGTCCTCAGCAGGATGCGCCCCTCGGTGGGGTCTAGCAGCCGCACCATGAGCTTGCCAGTGGTTGTCTTGCCGCACCCCGACTCCCCGACCAAACCGAGACTCCTTCCGGGCATGATCTCAAAGTCAATGCCATCCACCGCATGGATGTAGCCCTTGGCGGTGGAGAAGATGCCGGAGGAGACAGGGAAGTACTTTTTCAGGCCCTCAACTTTGACCAGTGGTTCGTTCTTTACTTCGCTCATGATCACGCTTCCACTTCTTGGAGGGGATGTTCCAGCGGATGCCAGCACGCCGCCCAGTGATCGTTGCCGTAATCACGAAACTCCGGCTTCTGCTGGGCGCAGATCTCAGTCGCCCGCCAACAGCGCGGATGGAAGCGGCAGCCAGAAGGCGGGTTGATGAGATCGGGCGGCTCGCCGGGCAAGGGCTCCAGTTTTTGCCTCTTGCCCTTGATGCTGGGGAAGGACCCCATCAGCGCATAGGTATAGGGGTGGAGCGGGCGCTCAAAGATCTCCGTCGAATCGGCCATCTCCACCATCTGCCCGGCGTACATCACGGCGATGCGTTTGCTCACCTCGGCGATGACGGCGATGTCATGCGAGATGTAGATCATGCTCATGCCCAGCTTGGCCTGAACCTGCTCCAGCTGGCGCAGCACGCGGTCCTGCACGATCACATCCAGGGCGGTGGTTGGCTCATCGGCGATGATGAGGTCAGGGTTGCAGGAGAGCGCCATGGCGATCACGGCACGCTGGCGCATCCCGCCACTGAACTCGTGCGGGTAGCGATCCATCATGGCTGGGTCCAGCCCCACCAACTCAAACAGTTCGGCCACACGGGCGCGCGCCTGTTCGTTGGTCATAACGCCGATGTGCAGCTCCAGCGCCTCAATGATCTGATCTCCCACGCGGTACACGGGGTTAAGCGAGTTCATGGCCGCCTGAAAGACCATGGAGATGCGCTTCCAGCGGAATTTGCGCATCTCGTCTTCTGAGATGGCCAGCAGGTCGGTGCCGTCCATCCAGATGTGTCCGCCGAGGATTTTGGCGTTGTCGGGCAGCAGGCGCAGCAGCGCCAGGGCGACGGAAGTCTTGCCGCACCCGGACTCCCCCACCAGTCCCAGCGAATCGCCCTCGGCCAGCACAAAGGAGACGTCATCCACCGCTTTTACGTCACCCGCACGGGTGGAATAGTACATGGTCAGGTTTTCTACAGTCAGGAGAGGCTTTGCCACGTCTGGGACTCCCTTGTCGTTCTTTGTACGGACTCCACATCAGCGCACCGCACCGATATCCACGCAGGCGGGCGCTGCGAAAATGCCCCGTTAGCGTTTGCGCAGGCGGGGGTTGACCACCTCGTCCAGCGCACGGCCCACCAGATAGAACGCCGCACACAGGGCCGTGATGGAGAGGCTGGCCGGAAAGACCAACCACCAACGCTTGAGGTCCATCAGGTAGCCTGCGGTGCTGGTGGTGTGGATCATCAGTCCCCACGACATGCGGATGTTGATCAGGCCGAAGAAGGAGAGTACCGCCTCTGAGAAGATGGCGCTGGTAACGGTGAACATCATGTACAGGAAGGAGAGGGGGAGCAGGTTGGGGACAATGTGCCGCAGGATGATATGGGCATCGCCGCCGCCCGCGACCCGTGCGGCCTCAATGTAGGTGCGTACCTTGATCGTCAGCGCCTGCGATTTGATGATGATCGCATCCCCACCGAACCCCGAAAGGAGGCCGATGATGATGGCGAGGTGGATCATCTTCACGTCAAACAGCGCGGAGAGCACAATCAGGATGGTGACGAACGGCGTCATGATGATCAGGTCGGCCAGGCGCATGAGGATGGAGTCCAGCAGGCCGCCGTAGTAGGCTGCTACGGCCCCCACCGTCGTCGCCACGATGACCGTTACGAGGGCTGCCGTCACCCCCAGCGCAAACTCCGAGGCTGTGCTGTACATGAGCTGGCTCAGCACGTCACGCCCCAGCGGGTCAGTGCCCAACAGGTGCGTGGGTGAGGGCGGGGCAGGCTGCTGAATCTGGGTGAAGTCGTAACCCACGATGGGATCGTAAATGTTGGGATCCCATATGGGTCGGCCCCCTGGTCCGAGGGGAGCGTGGATCAGGATGGGATGGGCCACCGCCATCAGCGCAAAGAGGACGATGATGGCCACGCCCAGCAAACCAATCTTGTTCTCTGCAAAGAGGGCAACGTTCTGCTTGAACTCGCGCCAGGTGAGCTGGAGGCGGATTTTCCACAGGTCAAAGCGCGTGTGCCGCACGGCGCCGACCGCCACGCCTGCCGTTGTCCCTCCTACGATATCGGACTTTTCAGCCATGATAGTCCTCCGTCAAACGCCCATGCTAGGCGTACCGAATGCGCGGGTCCAGATAGGCATACAGCACATCCGCCACAAGGTGTGCCGTCAGCGCCATGGCACCAGTGAAGACCAGCGCTCCAATAGCCATAGGGATATCCTCGGTCTGAGCGGCAGTCAGCAGGGTTAGCCCCATGCCCGGCCACGAGAAGATGGTCTCGGTGATCACACCACCGTCCAGCACAAAGGCTAGGCTGAGGATAAAGGCCGTGAGCACGGGCAGCATGGCGTTACGTGCGGCGTGCTTATCACGCACAACCCGCTCCGGCAGTCCTTTGGCCCGCGCCGCCAGGATGTAGTCCTCGCGCAAGGTCTCCAACATGCTGTTGCGGGTAAGCAGCATCTGCCCCGCAAAGTTGAGCAGCGTCAACGTGGTAACGGGCAGCACCAGGTGCCACAGGATGTCTGCAGCATAGCGAATGGCGCCGCGTGTGAACAGATAGCGCAGCAGTGCCACTGGCCCCGCGGGTCTGGCTTGCTCCCACCAACCGGCCTGTTCGGCGATCACGTAGGAGTATACTAACCAACCCACTACCACCAGCAACAAGGTGAGGATCACCCCCAACCAACGCAACCGCTTGCGGCGGATGGGCTCCAGTCGCCGCATATAGAGCGACCAGCCAAACAGCAGCAAAGCGGCAGCGAAGCCCGTGATTAACATGCGCAGGAAAATGAAGTTGGCATTGATGGGATCGGAAGCGCTGCGCCAGAGCACAGGATCAACAAACTTGCCAATAGGGAATAGCTTAAGCGTGTAGGCGAAGAGCAAGATCATCATCAACCCAAACCACGGTGTGAAGACCGTGTAGAGGCTTACCCCGCCTATGGTGGCAATGTACTCCAGCCATCCTCCGCGTTTCCAGGCCAGCACTTTCCCAGCCATGAAGCCAAAGTAGAACGAACAGACGGAGGCGGTAAGGAAGAGGATGACGGTGCGCGGCGCACGCTCAGCGATCACGTCCAACACCGGACGTGGGAAGTTGGAGAAGGATACGCCGAACTCACCCTGAAAGAAGTTGGACATCCAGATGAAGTAACGCTCATAGACAGGTTTATCCAAACCCAGGCGGGCGCGCAATAGGGCACGCTGTTCGGCGGTCAACCTTGGATCGTTGATGTAGGAGTTACCAAAGTCACCGGGCTGGGCGTCTATGAGGAAGAAAACCATCGTGAGGAACAAAAAATAGGTCAGCAGGTTTTGCGCCAAACGTGTGACGAGATAGCGCCTCATGGAAAGTTCACCTCCCCCTGCCTGCGCCGCAGGCAGTTCGGTGCCGTTAGGAGAACCACTCTGTGCATTGGATTTTACCCAATTTGGGCTAAAAGGGGCTGCCCTTTTGGCCTTAAGTCAAAGTTGGGAGGGCAAGGGGGTGCCCCCTTACCCTCCCACTAGATGGTCACATGCTCACACCGACAAGGTCAGCACTACTTCTTGTACACCCGGACGAAGTTCTTGGCCGAGTGCCCACCGAACTGCAGGCCGCTCAGCGTCTGGGTGAAGGGGAACTCCACGCTGGAGTTGTTGTAGGCCTCCACAATGCCGGTGTCAAAGAGCAGGACGTACGGCACCTCGGTGGCCAGCAAGGTCTGGAGCTGGTTGGCGATCTCCTTGCAGGATTCCAGCGTGTCGCAGGTCAGCAACTGATCGGCCAGGGCATCAAACTCGGGGTTGATGTAGCCCGCCGCGTTGTTGCCATCCGGCACGGCCTGCTCGCTGTGGAAGAAGTCGCGCAGGTAGTCGGGGAAGAGGCCCAGGCTCCAGCCGAGGATGTACATGTCAAAGTCCTGCTCGCTGAAGATGCGCGGCACCAGCACGTTGAAGCCGGCCAGGTTCGCCGTCACCGGGATGCCGAACTCGCGCAGCCACGTCTCAATCCAGATGGCAAACGTGGAGCGCAGTGGGTCATAGCCCGCGCTCGGCGCCCACAGCTGCAGCTCGGGGACGGGCGTGCCATCGGGCATGATCAGGCGCCCGCCGGGGATGACCTGACGGTTTTGGCCATCCCACACGGGCTTCTGGTCGTTCTCCCAGCGGTAGCCCGCGCCCTCCAGCAACGCCACAGCCTGGTTGATGCGCTCCTCACGGGTCAGGCCCTGGCCCAGCTTCGGAACGTCGTCATAGTACCAGAAAGCGTTGCCCTGCGGCACGAAGGTGTACAGCGGGAAGGCGATGCCCTGCAGGACGGTGCCGGTGACGAACTCCTTGTCAATGAGGATGGCAACTGCCTGACGGAAGTTGACATCGCTCATCGGCGCCCGACGACAGTTGAAGGCCATGTAGCGGAAGCCGTTGACCGAGTTCTCAATCACCGTGATGTTGGGGTTACCCTGCACCTGCTCCAGCAGGCCACGCTGCAGGCCGAGCGGGTTCAGCACGAAGTCCACCTCGCCAGCTTGCAGGGCCAGCAGAGCCGCGTCCTGCGAGCCGTAGATGGTGAACACAGCGGAAGCCACGTGCGGACCCATCTCGTACTGCACGGCAATGTCACCAGTCGCCTCGCCGTAGAAGGAGAACTTCTCCGTCCCGTCCGGCCACAGCTCCTGATAGGCGCCGTTGGCGTACTGGATGATGGTCACGCCCTTGTCGGCGAAGTCGGGGTTGGCGGGGTCCTCAACAAAGGCACCCGGCTCCCACACCTTGAAGAGGAAGGTGCCAGCCAGCGGCTCGCCCGTCGGATCAATGGCGAACAGGTTTTCCTGTGCCTCGGTCTGGGCAGCTGTAAGCTCTTCCTCGCTGGGCTCCGGCCCCAGAGCATCAATGGGCGCGGCAGCCTCAGCCACCAGGGGCTCCCAGAAGTGGGCAGCCAGAATGGGGGCCTGCAGCGTGCCGTACTCATGACGGGCTAGGCCGGGCTTGGTGTGGTAGTAAATCTTGACGGTGTAGTCGTCAGCCGCCTCTACGTGGTCAAGGAAGCTCCCATCATACCAGGCGCCCCAGTTGCCAGCGATCAGCCCGAACTTGAGGGCCGTGTTGGCCGTGAAAGCGAAGTCCTTGGCGGTCACAGGCGTCCCGTCGCTCCAGAAGACATCCTGGCGCATGGGGATCGTGGCCACCCAGAAGTCGCCCTCCTGCACCAGCGGCTCGGGCATCTCGGCGGCCAGGCTGGGGACGAACTGGAAGGTGCGGTCGCTCAGGCCGTAGAGCGAGAGACGCGGCGGCAGCATGTAGCTGTTCCACACCGTGTTGTCGGGGCCGTTGGCCGCCCAGTAGTTCAGGGTGGTTATGTCCTCAAAGACGCCCACACGGTAGACGCCCTCGGGGTCATACTCCTTGGCGCCGGGGGCGGCTTCGGGCGCCGGCGTGGCCGTCACGACGATGACCTGCTCCTCGCCCGGCACCGTGACGATGATTTGCTCCGGCGTCGGCGCGGCGCAAGCGCTCATCACCAGCGCTGCGACGGCAAACACCAGAAGCCCTAGCCACTTCTTGTTTTTAGGCATCCTTTCTTCTCCTTCTTCTTCCCTTCAGGACAAAGTGCGCGAACGCGCTAGAGACTAGAGAAACGATATGGTAGGAAATGACCGCGTTGTGAATCCTCTCCGTGGCTCCTCCTTTCCACTACGAGACGGATCCCACACTTATCCCCAGGCTCCGGAAGGGAGGATACCTTCGCGGAATGCCCAGGAGGGTTATGACTATAATATGCAGAACAGCCTAAAATGTCAAAAAAATAACGCAACATCTGCCTATTCAGGAGCCTCCTGAAGCTCCTCCGCCTCCAGCCGCTTGGCCACCCACGCCATAAGGCGCGCCGCCACCTCCTCTTTGCTCATCAGCGGCAGTGCTTCAACTCCCTCCGCTGTAACGAAGTGCACGCGGTTGGTAGCCACCTCAAAACCGGCATCGGGAGCGGTGATGTCATTGGCCACGATAAGGTCAAGGCGCTTGCGTGCCAGCTTCGCCTGCGCATTGGCGATGAGGTCGCGCGACTCGGCAGCGAACCCCACCACCACCCGCGGGCGGCGGGCCTGCCGAGCCACACTCATCAGGATATCCGGCGTGTGGGTGAGCTCAAGGTGTAGCGTTCGCTCCGCCTCCGCCTTCTTGATCTTGTGTGCAGAGCTCTGGGCGGGACGGAAATCGGCCACTGCCGCAGCCATGATGAGCGCATCGGCGGGTTCGTCACCTGCGGCATGGGCCAATACAGCCTCCTCCATCTCCTGTGCGCTGGTCACGTCCACGCGCTGCGCTCCTACCGGCGTTGGCAGTCCCACCGGCCCAGCGATCAACGTCACCTCTGCGCCGGCATCCAGCGCGGCCTGAGCAATGGCAAAGCCCTGCCGCCCCGATGAACGGTTGGAAAGAAAACGTACCGGATCAAGCGCCTCACGGGTAGGGCCGGCTGTCACCACCACACGCCGCCCACGCAGGGGGCCGCTTCTTCCTAAAACATAGCGGCAATAGCCAATGACCTCCTCGGGTTCCACCATGCGCCCCAGCCCCTCCAGGCCGGAGGCCATACGCCCCGTCGTCGGCCCGGCGAAGGTCACGCCGCGGGCGCGCAGGGTTTCTACATTGGCCTGTGTGGCTGCGGCAGCGTACATCCCTGCATCCATGGCTGGGGCGATCACGATCGGGCAGTGGGCGGCCAATGCCGTCACGCTCAGAAGATCGTCAGCCAGCCCGTGCGCTAGGCGGGCCAGTGTGTGGGCCGTCGCTGGTGCGATGAGCAACAGGTCTGCCTCGTGCGCTAACCCCACATGTGCGATGTGCGTCCCTAGACCGCCAGCGGTCTCCGTCTCCCACATGCTGGTGTACACCGGGCGCCCTGTCAAGGCCTGAAAGGTCAGCGGTGCCACAAAGCGCATCGCCGATGCGGTCATGATCACATCTACCAGAGCGCCCTGTTGGGTGAGGTGACTGGCTATCATCGCCGCCTTGTAGGCAGCGATGGAACCGCTGACACCCAGCACGATGCGTTTGCCCGCCAGCACGCTTGAATGGCTCACGAACGCCTTCCTTACTCAGGGTAGCATGCTTTCAGTAGCGCTGGATCGTCCGAGTGGACTATTGACAGTACTATTACTGCCAGATATGCCTCTCTCCCATAGTTATAAGTCGTTGCGCGGTGGCAGGCAAGCCACTGAATCAAACCGCAGGTGACGTATGGCCACCTGCGGTGGAGAGATCTTATCCGCCGTTGGGGGAGCCGCCGCACTCGGGGGCGCTATCCGCCCCAGCTGCGGGAGCCGCCACCGCTGCCGTAGGCGCCGATGTGCTGTGCATAGGCCAGCCCTGAAGACGAGGCAGGCACGATGGTCGGCGTGCCGTTGATGACCACCTCCCAATAGGGCACCCAACCGATCCCGAAGAGCACTAAATTGATGTCCTTCTTGTACGGTGAGATGCGGATTTCCTCAATTTGCCGCAGGGCGTTGGTCCATTTGTCATGCACGGCCTGGAGGGCTTCCTGCATCTCGCGCTCGGTCTCTTCAAACTCGGCGCGGATTTGCTCCATCTCGTACTCAATGGACTCCAGCTGGCTCTGGCTCATAGTGGTATAGCGCCTCATGCGGCTGGTGCGTGAGAGTGTGTAGTAGGCACGCCCTTTCATGAGCTGCCACAGCGACTCGCCCGCCGTGAGCATCTCCTCACGCCTGCGGTCGGCTAGCTCCGCGCGCTCGGCCTCGCGGCGGCGGGCGCGCCGCTGGTAACGCTCTTCCAGCGCGGCCAGCTTCTTGTCGTAGCGCGCCGCCACAGCGTCCACCTCAGCATCGCGACGCTCCCGTGCTACAGCCTGCAGGCGGGCAATGAAACTGCGCCGATCCTCCCCTATGGCGCTGTACATGTCCAACACCGGATTGTAGTAAGCGTAGAGAGCGGCATTGTGGTAAATCCAGTCCACCAGGTTGTTGCGCAACTCGGTGAAGCCTGACCCGCTGCTGAAGACCTGAGGGATGTCGCCATAGTAGGCCTTGCCATATGGCTCCGAATCCAACACGTGCGGGTCAAAGGGTTCTGAGACGTACTCGCTCCAATCCAACACCGGCACACGGGGAAGGTCCGGCACAACGAAGGCGTAGGTGTAGGTCTCCACTGTGTTGGTGCGGCTGTGCGTGAAGCGCACCATCGCCTGCGCCAGCAGCGAGGGCTGATAGAGCAGCTGTTGGCGTTCACCTATGTTGGCAGCTACCTGCCGCGTGGAAACCTCCCAGTTGCGGATGGCCTGCTCCGGGGCGTACTCGGTGGGCAGGTAGTACTGGCGCACCGTGGAGGGCAGGGTGGGCGGCAGCGCCGAAAAGCCCGGGGGCGGCCCTTCTTGCTCCTCCACGCTGGGCAATTGGGCAGGGGCCTGAGCATAGCCCGCTCCAACGCCTGAATAGGTGGGAGGCGTGGCAGGCGTGGCGGGTGCCACAGGTGCCGCAGGGCCGAAAATCCCCGGCTGCTGAGGGATTGCTCCAGCGTGGGCCGGTTGACGGCTGGGCTGCGCGGGCTGTGCCTGATACAGCCCACGCTGATTAGCCATTAGATCGCTGATCTGCTGGCGCGTCAGCGGCCCGCGCAGGTAGGACATCGTCCAACGCGTCTTCATGAGGATCGGCGTGGTTGGCTCATGCACGTTGTGCATGATGAACTCGCGTGGCCCCAGCCGCCCGATGAGCCGCTCCACGGTGCGGATGTCCAGCGTGGAGGTGGCATCGCGGGCGCTGTCCAGCCCTTCCAGCACGCGCTGACGGTCAATATCGGTCTGCAGTTTACCGATAAACCACGTGCCGGCGTTGGAAAGCCCCTTGTAGTCAATATCTTTGGGGTTCTGTGTTGCCACGATGAGGCCCGTGCCATAAGCGCGCCCCTGCTTGAGCAGGCGCAGGATGGGCGATTTGGTCGGCGGGTTGTAGGGGTGGGGTGGGAAGAGGCCAAAGACCTCATCAATGTAGAACAGTGTCCGCAGGCTGGTGGAACCGGAAAGCGTGCGCAGCCACGAGAGGATAGCCTCCAACACCAACGTAATGATGAATTGCCGCTCGGCATCATTGAGGTGTGCCACGTAGACGATGGTCGTGCGTGGGTAGCCCTCCGGCGTGTAGAGCAGGGTGGGGATGTCAATCGGCTCGCCTCGCAGCCACGATTGGAAATTGGGCGCGGCGATGATGTTGTTCAGCGTCTGCGCCAACTTGTAGCGGTCCTTCTCAGGGAAGACCGTGTTCACATCCAACACGCCCAGTTTGCCAAAAGGCGGCTGTTGCACCTGCAGGATCAACTGCTCCATGGAAAGGTCGGTGTTGTTGCGCCAGTTGTACTCAAAGATGTTGGAGAGCAGCACATGCTCGCGGCTTTCCACTGGCTTGGCTTCAATGCCGATCAGCGCCAGGATGGCCGTCACCATCCCAGCGATGCGCTCGCGCAGGGCCTCCTCGTTGCCCGCCCAGCCTTCGCGGGGGGCGGCAAAGGATTGGAGGATGCTCATCGGCAGCCCTGCCTCAGAGCCGGGCGTGTAGATGCTGAAGCGTGCCGCGCGGCGGTAGTCCTGAATACGGTCGTTGTCAATGCCCCACTCGGCCAGACCATCGCGCCAACGCTTGGCGATGGTCTGGGCGTATTCCTCAATGGTCTGATCCTCGCGCAAGGCTGCCTCGGGGTCCACCCACGGCTGGAAATACTCTGGCTCCAGATCGGGGAAGGCCAGCAGCATGTTGGTGATATCACCTTTGGGGTCAATGATGAGGCTGGGGATGCCGTCAATGGTAGCTTCCTCCAGCAAGGTGATGCCCAAGCCAGTTTTACCGCTGCCCGTCATGCCGAGGATCACGGCGTGCGTGGTCAGGTCGCGGGCATCGTAGTAGACCACGTCGTCGGAGATCACCTCGTGGGTGTCAGGATCAACACGCGCGCCCAGATAGAAATTGTTTGGTGCTTCAACGAAGTGCGTGGGCATTCCTTATCTCCTCCCTCACGGCCACTGCTGGGGTGGCCTCTCCGTTTCGTAGGGGCGTTACTGTCCGCCCAAACATTCCCCACCGCTGGGTAAGATGGCCTCCGCCATACGGCGGTTAAACTCCTCTTCGTACAGCGCTGCGACCTGCGGGCTGTGGATGATGAGCAGGTTCTCATCGTTGGACTGCGCGGCATTGGCGCTGAAGTTGAACGATCCAGTGGCCACAATGGCCCCATCAATGATCACCACTTTGTGGTGGAAGGTGCGCAGGTTGCCGTCCAGACGCACGTCCAAACCGTGCGCCAGCAGCGGCGGGCACTCGGAGTATGGTGTATTAGCCCCCCGCGCTTCAAAGATGCCCGCCACCTGCACCCCGGCATCGGCCCGCTCCATGATGGCCTGCGCCAGCCCGTCATCGGTGAACGAGAAGGCCATGAAGTGGAGGCTATGCTGTGCCTCCGAGACGACGCTGATGAGCTGAGTCATCGCATCATCCTCCGGCGCGAAGTAGGTCTCCACCCACATATCGCCTACCTGCACACCGGGGAAAGGCGTATTGGCCGGTGAGTTCGGCCCAAACTGTCCGTTGAACATCTCCTCAAACTCGGTGGTGTAGTTCTGGGCCACCTCGGGCGAGATGAGGACGATGGAGTTGTTGTTGTTGCGGTACACATCATTGACGGTGACGTTGGTGGAGCCCGTCCAGACGATGCGGCCGTCAAAGACGAAGAACTTGTTGTGCATGTAGGCGCCGCGCTTATCGGGCGTGGCAGGGATGCCGGCGTCAAGCAGTTGCTGCATCTGCGGGTCGTCGGCGGTGTGCTCATCGTCATAGACCACCCGCACGCGCACACCACGCTTATGCGCCGCAATGAGGGCATCGGCAACGTTCTGCAGGTTGAACTCAAACATCGCCGCATCAATGGTGGACTGCGCCCCATTAATCAGGCCAATGAGGTGCTCCTCAATGCCACCGCTTGTGATGCCCTCGGTGGGTTGGGTGAAATAGACCACCCACAGGTCGCCCGCACTGGAGGGAGGCGTGGGAAACCGATCGGTGGCAGTGGGCAAGGGGGGCATCCCGCCCGACTCAAATGTTTGGAGCACGCGGCTAACGAGCACGTAGAGCAACGCCACCGTTATGATGGCGATCGCCACCATGCTCCATGATACGGACCTTTTGCTCCGCGAACGCGGCACGTTGTCCTTACTCCTTCCGTTCGGCACTTTCCCACGACGGTGGCGGCGCGCCGGGCCTGCGCTTGGGTGCCTCAGGAGGAATGGCGGAAGCGGGCGGAGGAGCCTCCGGCGGCTCGGCGGATGCGGCCTCGCTTCTTCCCTCAGCAGGTTCCTTCGCCTCCACCTTGAGGTAAGCCATGACCTGCGCCAGTGCAGCGTCAGCGGGCAGCGCTGCGATCTGCTGGGCTGCGGCATGCAGGTCGGCAGGTGGGTCACTGCTCACGCTGTCCACGAGATCGGCGGCCTCAAAGATTTGCTGCAGGCGATGTGCGAGCGTCGGTGCGTCAGCCTGGAGCAGCGTCCCCATCAGCCGATTGATGCGGCGTATGAGGTGGCGCAGGGCCTGCATCTGCGCCTCCAGATACCCCTCAGCCTGCAGCGCATCCATGTCTGCAGAACGCGAGGCCAACCACTGCGCTCGTGCCATGCCCCACGCCAGCAGTTGCTGCGCCTGTGTGTCCTCCATGTCGTCCGTGAGGCTGGCATCGCCCGCGATCTGTTCAATCAGTTCGCGCACACGCTCTTCCACCACCGCTGTCCTTTCGTGGCTACACTGTAATTGTAGGCAAGCGCCATCCGCTGGCAAGGCGATCCAATCCGAGGGTGTGGATACAAGGGTCAACAAGAACCGCAACGGCCAGTCTGGTGATTTGCCAGCCTCATCTTCACCCTTGCTGTGCAGTGTACTAGCAGATGGGGCGCATCACAAACCGCCATGCACGGGCAGTACCTCTAAAACCTGAGCGATCACGTCGGGATGCCCAGCGAAAGCCCATGGCTCACCTAGCCGCCACGCCGATCCATCTGGGCGGCGCAGAACGCCGCCTGCCTCGCGGATCAACACCGCTGCCGCAGTGGCATCCCAGGGCTGTAACCCGTAGTTGGCATAAAGCTGCACTCGCCCGCAGGCCACATAGGCCAGCCCCAAAGCCGCCGATCCCAACGCCCGTAGCGTGCGACAGCGCCGCGAGAGCGCCAGCACCGTCTGCACCATGCGTTCCCGCGTGCCCGGTGCATGGGACCAATCCACACTGATAATAGCGTGGGCTAGAGGGACGGGCCGTAGGGGCTTCAGAGGATGCTCGTTAAGCGTTGCTCCCAAACCATGCGCCGCAAGGAACATTTCCCGGCGCAGCGGATCGTAGATCGCCCCCGCCAGTGGCTCACCGTCCACCGCCACTCCCACCGAGACGCACACCATAGGCAGACCAGTGGTGTAGTTGGTAGTACCGTCCAGCGGGTCCACAATCCAGACCGTCCCTGCTGGGATGGGCCATACGCCGCGCTCGTCGGGCTGGCCTTGTGGGTCTTCTTCGGCCAGAAGGTGGTGATCGGGATGGCGCTCGCGGATCACCTCCAGTGCAGCAGCCTGCGCTGCGTGGTCGGTATCGGTGACGAGGTCGCGGGGGCCGCGCTTCTGGCGGATGCGGCCCGGCCTCATGTAGCGGCGGCGCACCACTTCGCCAGCGCGCAGGGCGGCTAGATGCGCCGTCTGTCGCATCTCAGCCAGCAGCAGGGGATCGATCATGGCGCCACCTTCTCAAGGACGAGCAGGTGAGAGAGGCCAAAGAGACGCAGGGGGGTGCGTTCCAGCGTGTGGAGCACAGCGCGTAGCAACCGCCCCCAGCGTGGGAAGCGGGTGATGATGTTGTCATAGGCGCCAAAGATGCGCGTGTGATAGACCACGCGCAGGGGCAGGCCCTCTGTGAGGCGTAGGAGGTCACGCTTGCGGTAGGCACGCACGTGGGGAGCCAGCCGGTTGCGCAGGGCATCAGGGAGGTAGTTGATGAATGGCGTGTTGCCGAAGTGATATTTCCCGCGCCAGTAGTGACCATGCGTCTCAAAGGGGTACCAGCGATTGGGGCAGAAGATCACCACCCGCCCGCCGGGGCGCAGCACGCGCGCCATCTCAGCCAGTGCGGCGCGATCATCCTCCACGTGCTCCAACACCTCATGCGAGAGGATAAGGTCAAACGTGTTGGTGGGGTACGGCTTGTGCTCCGAAGCGGCCACATGCACGTTGGGCACCTGCCGGTGGGCTTCCACAGCGCGCTTGTGTTCAATGTCAAAAGCAAAGACGAAGGGGCTGTCCTCCAACAAGTGCAGGGCATAAGCACCCACGCCGCAGCCGTCCACGAGGATCATTGCCCCTTGTGGGTGCCCCCATTGGCGGATCATAGCCAGGCGGCGCTCCTGTCCCGCCCGCCAGACCATGCTAGGGGCACCGCGTTCGGCATATTTGGCTTCGTCTGTGCTCATCGTCATTTATTCAGCCGGCCTGGGCCAGCTGTTCCTTGAGCCAGCGGATGTTCTCCACCGGCGTGGGGTCCACGCCGTAGGCCATCGCTACGTAGTAGCTCATGTAGTCGCCAAATTGGATGAGGCTCATCTGCTGCGCTAGACGGCTCTCACCGCGCGCCTCCACACGGTCAGCCATGATCCCAGCCTGCAACAGCAGGTCGTGGCTCGCCCGTTGGCGCAGTGCCACACGCGGATGATCGTAGCGCTCGGAGACCAACTCTATGATGGCGATCTTGCTCATCAGCTGTTCGGGGAAGTCCAACCCCACCACCGAGTTATGATCCAACTCGGGTAGCTCCTCGTAGTAGGCCGCTGATTTGCTGTTCTCGTTGAATTGCGTCTTCCAGCGGCGGGCCACCGGCGCCAACAGGCCTGCTCCCCAGAAGATAGGGATGCGCCCCACCATCTGGCCTGCCGTGCGCTTGGCCGGGTTGAGCGCAGCGGGCTTGTGTGCCCCCAGCGCCTCACGACCCCGCTCCAGCAACGCCACAGCTTCTTGCACCTCGCCTGGCAGGCCCTCTGCCAGTCCCAGCCTTGAGAAAGCCCCCAGCAGCAGGCCATACAGCCAACCCAGCGCGGCGCGCGGCTGAGAGCGGTAATCATAACGCCAGACGGTCCCACCCGCCTCTTTCACCAGAGGCGCCAGCGCCCCGCCGGTGGTGATAGCCAGCAAGCGCGCCCCGCGTTCTATGCCCTGCCGCGCCGCGGCGATGGTCTCCTCCGTGCCGCCGGAGTGGCTCAGGGTGATGATCAGTGCCTCAGCTCCGGCTACATAGGCAGGCAGGTCATACTCGCGGTTGACGATCACCGGCACACGGCAGGTATCCCTTACCAGCGCCGCCAGCAGGTCGCCGCTGATGGCCGAGCCGCCCATGCCGCACAACACCACCTGCCGCACATGGGCAAACTCAGGGGGCAGGTCAAGGCGGTGGGCGTGTTCCCAAGCCTGCGCCAGCTGATCGGGCAGCGCGTCAATGTAGCCCAGCATGTCGCTGGCATCAATCTGGCGGAAGCGCTCTACATCGTCCAGGTTCATGGTGCTCTCCTTCTCCTGCGTGTCAGTCCTCGGCCATCTCAATGCGCAGATAGCGGGTGAGTTCCCGACCGTACTGCTGCAGCCGCGCCCGATACGCTGCATCCAGCGGGGCAACGGTCATCATGTAGGCATCCTCATGGTTGTCGTGGTAATAGCCGCGGCGCAGGCCGGTGATGTCAAAACCGTATTTACGGTAAAGGTTCTGTGCCACGATATTGGAGACGCGCACCTCCAGCGTCACCATACTCGCCCCCTGCAGGATGGCCTGCCGTACCATCACCCACACCAGCAGTTCTCCCAGCTTTCTGCCGCGCCAGGCGGGGTGTACAGCGATGGTGCTGATGTGCGCCTCATCCGCGATGTGCCAAAAACCGGAGTAGGCCAGCAGCTGCGGCACGCGGACCTCCTGAGCTGCCTGCTCTGGGCCAAACAGGCGTTTCAGCCAACCCGCTGGGCGTTCGGCGCCGGAGGGTACGTCCTGTGCCTTCTCCACCACGTACAGCGTGGAGTTGCGGGTGTTGTTCATCAATTCGTAGCGGTAGGAGCGTGCGGGCCAGGGCACGGGGAAGGAGAGGCGGTCAATTTCCACCACCTGATCCACGTCATCCAGCGTCATGCGCCGCACGATCACATGGAGGCGCTCGTCGGCCATCCAGAAACCTCCACTCAACGGATGTAGAGGGGCGCCACAGTAGCCGCATCGGCGCGATGACCCGCTGCTAAGCGCCGCAGCGCCAGCTCGGCCAAAAAGCCCGCCCGCCGCAGCCCAAAGGCCGCGCTGGCCACGTGTACCCGCTCTCCCAGCGCAGTGAGGCACGCCCGCCCGTCAACGTCAATCTCACCGGCTACCTGCACGGTGCCCTCCAGACGCTCGCACAGGGCCGGCCACGTGCTGATAAACGGCTCTCCCTCGGCCTGCCACTCCCCCTGCCACATGTAGAAGCAAGCGTTGATGCGCCCCCGCCCCGCCTGTGCGACGGCGCACAACCGCTCTGCAAAGTGCGGCTGTGCCGCTGCCACGATGTCCAGCGTGGGGATGGCCACGATAGGCAGTGGCGGGCGGGCCGCCAGCGCCAGCCCTTTGGCGAGGCTCATGCCGATACGCAGGCCGGTGTACGAGCCGGGCCCCTGCGCCACAGCCAACGCGATGAGGTCAGAGGGGGCGATCCCCACACGCTTCAGCATGGCCTGTAAGGCAGGCGTCAGCTCCACCGTATGGTGGTCACTGCTGCGCCACGTCTCCTCGGCAAGGATGGTGTGCCCATCGTGCAGGGCCAGGCTGACCTGCCGCGTGGCTGTGTCAATTGCCAGAAGCATGGGCCCCCTTCATCCCTCAAGCGATGATCGCAGGTGGATTTTAGCGACCTGTGCGCCGGGCGACAAAACGCCGCTGTATAAGTGACTGTCACTATAGACGAGCCAGAAAGTGCTACAATGGCACAGGGGATCGGCGTGTTTGCCCGCATCAAGAGGAGGTGCTGTTGTGATCCGCACGAAGATCGTCTGCACTATCGGCCCTGCCTCGCGTGAGCCGGAGATGCTGCGTGCCCTCATGCAAGCCGGTATGGATGTGGCGCGGCTGAACTTCTCACACGGCGACCACGCGACCCATGCAGAGGACATGCAGCGCATCCGGGCGGCGGCGCAGGAGGTGGGCAAATCGGTAGCCATCCTCGCCGACCTGCAAGGCCCCAAGCTGCGCATTGGTGCGGTGGTCGGGGGTGGCATCCCTATCTACGAAGGCGAGCGCATCACCCTCACCACCCGCCCCGTGATGGGCCAACGTGCGGAGGGAGGTGCGGCGCAGGCCGTGTTTTCCGTGAGCTACGCCGACCTGCCGCAAGATATCGGCCCGGGCGAGCGCATCTTGATTGATGATGGCCTCCTGGAGCTCGTGGTGGAAGAGGTGGGCGCGGAGGACATCCTCTGCCGCGTGGTGACAGGTGGTGTGGTGCAGAGCAACAAGGGACTCAATGTGCCTGGCGTGGGTCTCTCCATTCCCGCCATCACCGAAAAGGACTGGGAGGACCTCGGTTTTGCCATCAGCGAGGGAGTGGACTGGGTGGCGCTCTCCTTCGTGCGCTCTGCGGATGAGGTACAGCGCCTCAAGGAAGCGCTGGCCGTGCGCTGTGCACCCTCCGCGCTGATACGTGTGATCGCCAAGATAGAGAAGCCGCAAGCACTGGACCATGTGGAGGAGATCGTGCAGGTGGCCGACGGCATCATGGTAGCGCGCGGCGATCTGGGGATTGAAATCCCGCCAGAGCGTGTGCCGATGGTGCAGAAGCGCCTCATCCGGCTGGCAAACGCCGCTGGCAAGCCGGTGATCACCGCTACGCAGATGCTGGATTCCATGATCCGCAACCCACGCCCCACCCGCGCTGAGGCCAGCGACGTGGCCAATGCCATATTGGATGGCACCGACGCGCTCATGCTCTCCGGCGAGACGGCCATCGGCAGGTATCCCCTTGAAGCCGTGCGCACCATGGCGCGCATCGCCGAGGAGGTTGAGCAAGCCCTGCTGACAGGCCCCTGGAGCGAGCCGCCCTACGTACAGCATGGCACCGGTGACGTAACCGATGCGGTCAGCCATGCCGCCTGCAATACCGCCCACGACCTTCAGGTGGCGGCCATTATTGCCTCAACCGCCAGCGGACAAACGGCGCGCAGCATCGCCAAGTACAGGCCACATATCCCCATCGTGGCTGTCACGCCCAACCCCATTGTCCAGCGCCAGCTCATGCTCTCTTGGGGGGTCATCCCCTTGCTTGGCCAGCCTACTGCCAGTGCCGATGAGATGAAACACCATGCCGTGCGCGCCGCACGGGAGGCCGGGCTGGTCCAGGCAGGACAGTATGTGGTGATCACGGCGGGCGTCACGCCCTACCTGCCGGGCACCACCAACCTCATGGCTGTTGAGCGTGTGGAGGCCGAGGGGTAACAGGCGTCGGCATCAGGGTTGGGGTGTAGCGCTTTCCAATTGCTGCTGTTGGATGGCACGCTCCGTTTTGAGGCGGAAATAAGCATCTATCACTTGCGAGGCGACGGGCAGGGCCACGATGGCACCCTCACCGCCGTTGTAGATGAAGGCGATGACCGAGATTTCGGGGTTGCCGTAGGGAGCGTAGGCCATAAACCACGCATGGGCCGGCCAGTTGCCGGGCACACACTGCTCCAGCGCAGCAGCGATGTCGTCGCAGAACTCAGCGGTGCCCGTCTTGGCTGCGATGGGCACGTAGGGTAGGTACTTCTCCTGCGCGGCCAGAGCTGTGCCTCCCTCTATGGTCACGGCGCCACGCATCCCCTGTTGGATGATGCTTAACGTGGTGTCTAGAGTTTCGGGGTAGGGCTGGCCATCATGGGCCTGCGGCCAGTACTCGCGCAGACGGTCGCGCAGGTCCACATAGGTTGGCTCAAAGCCCCGCACCACGTTTCCCTCAGCGTCTATGATCTCACGGATCAGCGTAGGCTTGGGCTGGATGCCGTTGTTAGCAATAGTGTTCAGCACGGTGAGCATTTGCAGCGGCGTGGTGAGCACATAACCCTGCCCAAAGGCTGCGTTGTACGTGTCACCGGTTGACCAGTTCTCACCCCACACACGGCGCTTCCAATCCGGGCTGGGGATGATGCCAGTGGCCTCGCCCGCCAGCTCAATGCCGGTAGGCTGCCCCAACCCGAAGATGCTCATCCATGCCCCCAACCGCTGGATACCCAGGCCAATGCCGGGCACTTCGTCCTTGTATCCCCCGCCGACCTTGTAGAAGTACACGTCGCACGACCAGGCAATGGCGTGGATCATGTCCACTTCCTTGTGGCCGCTCCTCAGCCAGCAGACAAAGGTCTGGGCCTGTCCGGGGTCGTTGGGATAGTAGCGGTTCTCCAGCTGAATCTGGCCAGGGTCAAAGATTTTATAATCCGGCGTGACGATGCCCTCCTCCAGGGCAGCAGTGGCCGTGATGACCTTGAAGATGGAGCCGGGCGGGTAGAGCGAGTTGACAGCCTGATTGAAGAGCGGGCGCAGGGGATCCTGCCAAACTTGCAGGTAATAGGGGTAGTCAATGGCGCGCTCAAAGCGGCTGTTGTCGTAAGTGGGCCAGCTCACCATGGCCAGAATCTCGCCCGTGCGCGGGTTGGAGGCAATCACCACGCCGCGGTCATAGCCGATGGGGTTATCGGGATAGCGCTCCTTGAGCGCTTCAATCATCTCCACCAACGCTTCCTGTGCAGCGCGTTGCAGGTCCACGTCAATGGTGAGGCGGATGCTGTAGCCGGGTTGGGGACGGCGTGCCTCGCCGATAGCGCGGATGATCTGCCCCGCCACATCGCGCTCCACGATCTGGCGCCCGGGCGTTCCCGCCAACAGGTCCTGAAACGAGAACTCAATACCGTCGTAGCCAATACGGTCGCGGTTGAGCACGTAGCCCTGCGCCTCAAACTCCGCGGCGCGCTCTTGGGGAATGGGTCCCATGTAGCCGATGATATGCGCCGTGAGAGCGCCGGTGGGGTAGTCGCGCACAGAGACCCATTCCACATTCACGCCGGGGAAGGCGTCATGCTCGGCGATGAGGAGACGTGCCACGTCGGGGTCCACGTCCGTCTTGACGATGACCGGCTCATAGGGCGCGATGCCCGCCCCTTCCTGAACCATCGTTAGCAGGCTGCGCTGGGGGATGCCGCGCTCGTCTACCGTATGCAGCTCCCCGCTGAAGGGGATGCCCAAGAGGCCCGCCAACCGCTCCAGCATGGCCATGGCCTCGGTTTCGTCATCAGGGAGCAGGGCGGGTGTCACCGTCACGTTGGCGCTGGGGACGTTGACCGCCAGCGGGACACCGTTGCGGTCCATGATGATGCCGCGTGTAGCCGGGATGCTGATCTCTGTGAAGCGGTTTTCCTCCGCCTGCAGGACATAGCGCTCCCGCTCCACAAACTGGATGAAGTAGAGGCGCGCAACCAGTGCGGCGAAGGAGAGCACCATCAGCACCTGCAGCGCCAGTAATCGCCGCGGATGATGGTTAAGCGATCTTGCCCAAAAGCCCATACCTCACCTTCCCTCCCATCCGCCTCACAGCTTGATGTGGCGCGGATGGAGCCGTTCGTAGAGGCGCGCCAGCATCTGCAAGATGGGGAGGATGAGGATCGCGTCAAACAGCACGGATGGCACTGTCACGTACCAGAAGCTCATCGCCCAAGCCACAGGATACCCCGCCAGCACATTCAGCAGCAAGAGGTACAGGGCATGATAGGCCAACGCACCGCCCACGGCGAGGAGCAGGGCGAGGACCGTGCCGCCGCGGTACACCTGCGCCTCAGTGAGGCCGATGAGGTAGGCGATAGGTACCATCGGCAAGGCGGAAAGCCCCAGCGGTGCGCCGGAAAGCACATCCAGCAGCAGCCCCCCCACGAAGGCCCATACTATCCCCTCTTGCTCGCGGTCTAGGATAGCCCACGCCAGTGCCAACAGCAACACAAGGTCGGGCTGGCCGCCAAAGATGCGCAGGTGGGGTAGAACCGTACCCTGTATCATCGCTGCCAACAACAACAAGGGGAAGCCTAACTGCAGGCTCACGGCGCGCTTTCCACCTCTTCAAAGACCGTCAGGTCAAGCGGTTGGAAGCTGGTGATGACCGAGACGATGCGCAGGTCGTTGAAGTCTACACTGGGGCGCACCTCTGCCTCCTGAAACAGGGCGCCCTGCTGTCGCTGCACGCTCACTACCTGCCCGATCACGATATTAGGCGGGAAGGTGCCCCCTAAGCCAGAGGTGAGGACGAGGTCTCCCTCCTTTACCACCGCTTCCTGCGGGATGAACTCCATGCGCAGGTTACCTTGTAGTTGCCCGATCACCGTGCCCTCAGCGCGACTCTCCTGTAGGATGGCATTGACGGCGCTGGCTTGATCAATGGCCAGCCGCACCCACGCGGCGTTGGCAGCCACCCGCTCCACGCGCCCCACTAACCCCCGCTCGTTGATGACGGGGTTGCCCTTGCGGATGCCGTCCCGCGCCCCGCGGTTGATGACCACCCAGCGCAGGTAGCCGCTGGTATCCCGTGCGATCACATCGGCAGTGACCAACCCCTGATCGGGGTGCGCAGCGGCGTAGTTGACCAGGCCACTCAGGCGGTAGTAGTCACGTTCAATCTCACGCAGCCGCACGATCTCTACCTGCAGCTCGGCCAGCAAGCGCTCCAGCTCCCGCGTGCGCTGCTGGAGCGCGGCATAATCTTCTGGCTCGTTGAAGAGGTCCAGCGTGCTATCCGTGCCGCTGGTGAGAAGTCCCGCCAGAGGGGAGAGAGGTAGCATGAGGGCACTGATCACAGGCTGCGCCACCTCGGAGCGCAGGCTGGCCACCACTATGAGGATGGCGAGGATCAGCAAAATCCCCCCTGTGAGCAAACGGCTGCTTCCTCTGCGCATCCTCACCCCATCCGCTGTGAGTTTCCCCTATAAAGCAAAAAGGCGCGATCGCCGTTAAGGGTACAGAGACCGCCGCCGCTTTGCAACAAATTGGTTGTGCGGTGCAGACCAGAGAACAAGCCCATCAATGGCGCGTGCTGCCGCGCTCCAGCCCTACCAGAACGCTGCGCAAGTTGTCGTAATCCTCAAGCACGCGGGCAGCGCCGCGCGCCACGCATGTCATGGGGTCTTCTGCCAGCCAGACGCGCATGTTGACCTCTTCTGCTACCCTCTCCGTCAGCCCAGCAAGCTGTGAGCCGCCGCCCGCCATGCAGATGCCGCTTTCCATCAGGTCGGCAATGATCTCGGGAGGAGCTTCCTCCAACGTCTCCTTGATGGTCTTGATCACCTCTTGCACAGGCCCCGAGAGCGCCTCGCGCAGCTCAATGGAGGACACCTCTACCGCCTCTGGCAGGCCAGTGATGAGGTTGCGCCCCCGCATCATGTAGGAACGCTCTTCAGGCAGCGGATAGGCCGACCCGCAGCGAATCTTGGCTTCCTCGGCCATACGCTGGCCAATCAGCAGGTTGTACTTGTTGCGCATATACTGGATGATGGCCTCGTCCATCTCATCGCCAGCAATGCGGATGGACTTGCTGATCATCACACCACCCAGCGAGAAGATGGCGACCTCGGTAGTGCCCCCACCAATATCCACGATCATGCTGCCACGGCTCTCAGAAATGGGCAGGCCCACACCAATGGCCGCCGCCATAGGCTCCTCAATGAGGAACGCCTCGCGGGCGCCCGCCGACATAGTGGCGTCGTACACGGCGCGTTTTTCCACTTCCGTCACGCCGGCGGGGATGCCAACCACCACACGCGGGCGTGGGAGGGGGACCAACAGGTGCTCGTGTGCCTTCCCGATGAAGTACTCCAGCATGGCCTGCGTGATCTCAAACTCTGAGATCACGCCGTCACGCAGGGGTCGGATGGCGATAATGTTGGCCGGTGTACGCCCCACCATCTCCCGCGCTTCGGCGCCAATAGCCAGCGCCCGGCGCGACTTTTTATCAATAGCCACCCACGAAGGCTCATTGATCACGATGCCGCGCCCGCGCACGGCAACCAGCGTGTTGGCCGTCCCTAAGTCAATGCCGATGTCTAGGGAAAAGAGACCAAGCAGCCAATTCAGCGGGGTAAACAAGCGGCCTGCTCCAGAATGGGATGGAAGCCCTTAGTCAGGATGGACGCACCGGGCATCCGTCAGCCTGTAGGCTCTGATCAGCGGGCAGGATTATACCATCCCGATCTGCCCCCTGCAATCAGCCGTCATGTTTCATCTCCGCCTCTGCTAAAGTTGACGAGCACGCGGCGCTATGGTAGACTTTGCCCCTGTAAAAGACGTCGCAGAACTTCCCTGCGATGTGGCGGGTTTTCCGCACACTTCGTGTTCAACAAACGTCAAAGAGGGGCGCTGCTATCAGTAAGTCAAACTACCGTGTAAACGAGGCTATCCGGGCGCGTGAGGTGCGCCTCATTACGGAGACGGGTGAGAACATCGGCATCGTCAGCCTCCGTGAGGCGTTGGAGCGCGCCGAGGAAGCCGGGCTGGACCTTGTGGAAGTTGCGCCTAACGCCGAACCGCCCGTTTGCCGCATCATGGACTATGGAAAGTTCCAGTATGAGCAGGCCAAGCGGGAGCGTCAGGCGCGCAAGCAGCAGAAGACGGTTGAGATCAAAGAGATCCGGTTGCGACCCAAAACCACCGACCATCACTTATCGTTCAAGATTCGTGATGCACGGCGCTGGTTAGAAGAAGGGATGAAGGTCAGGGTGCGCATCCGCTTTCGTGGGCGCGAGATCACCTACCCGGAGATCGCCCGCGAGCAGTTGGAACGCATCGCCGAAGACCTGCGGGACATCGCCGTTGTGGAGCAGCAGCCGGGGATGGAAGGCCGTACGATGCTGATGGTCCTTGCCCCCCAGAAGCAGACATCGCCCTCTTGAGCGTTCGTTGTTGCTTGTTCAACCTATCCTGCGCGTTGGTGCGCCTGAACGGGTCCGGATGCCTGAGGCGTCCGGCCTTTTATGCGGATGACGCCAGCGCCGCAGTCAGGGAGTGGAGACGTGGCCAAGAAGTACAAACTCAAAACGCACAAAGCAACTGCCAAGCGCTTTAAGGTCACAGGGTCTGGCAAGATCGTGCGCACGCATGGCCCCAAAAGCCACCTGCGGCGCAAAAAATCCAGCCGCACCAAGCTCACCTTTGCCCGTATGAGTGAGGTCCAGACGGCAGGGATGAAGCGCCACATCAAACGCCTGGCCCCCTACCTGAAGCGCTACGGTACCCTGTCGTCCCGTCGCGGTGGCGGCAGCAAGAAGTGATCTGACTATTCGGAGAGGATGCCATGCGAGTTAAGGGTGGTACCGTTACACGCCGCCGTCACAAAAAGATCATCAGCATGGTGAAGGGGCAATATGGGTCGCGGGGGCGGTTGTTCCGTCGCTCCAATGAGGCGATGCTCAAATCGCTGTGGTATGCCTATCGCGATCGGCGTGCCCGTCGGCGCGACCTGCGTCGGCTGTGGATCATCCGTATTAACGCGGCGGCCCGCCAGAACGGCCTGAACTACAGCCGCTTCATCCATGCCCTTAAGCAGGCGCAGATTGAGCTGGATCGCAAGGTGCTGGCGCAGATCGCCGCGCGCGATCCAGATGGGTTCAGCGCCATTGTCAAGGCCGCTCAAGGTGCGGCGTGAGTTAGACCTCTTTTGTCTTTCCTCAGGTTAGCCCTTCCCCTCTCTTTTGCGGGCAGGGGTGGGGAGATCAACCTTCCACCGTTTGGGTCATAGCCACAGCGAATCGGGGAACAAGGGGAGGGAGGAACGCCTTCCTCCTCCCTGTTCCCCTTTTCGTCTCAGCCGCTGGAAAGGTGTACCTCCTTACTACCTGACCAGCGGCTCTAACGTCACGCTAACGCTTTGCCTATCCTCCTCTTATGAGCGCTCCCTATGATTCCAGAAGCATAGACTTTAACGGTAGGAGTGGTTTAGATGGACTTGAATCGGTTTACCCAGAAGGCCCAACAAGCCGTGTTTGATGCCCAAAGCCTAGCGGGCGAATACAACCATAGCGAAATCTTCCCGGAGCATCTGCTGCTGGCCTTGCTGCGCCAAAGCGATGGTGTGGTGCCTTCGCTGGTGGGCAAGATCGGCGTTCATCCGGCCTCTTTGATGGCGGATGTTGAGGCGGCGCTGCGTGCCCGTCCTAAGGTGTACGGGGGCAATGTTGCCCCCGGGCTGAGCCAGAACACCGTGCGCATCCTGACCGGCGCCGAAAAAGAGGCGACGGCCATGCGCGACGAGTATGTCTCCACAGAGCACATCCTGCTGGCCCTCACCGAGGACCCTGCGCTTGGAGCGCTGCTGAGCCGTTATGGCATCACCCGCGATGCGATCCTCATGGCCCTGCGTGACGTGCGCGGCTCGCAGCGGGTGGTTTCGCCCACGCCCGAGACGACCTATCAGGCGCTGGAGAAGTATGGGCGTGACCTCACCACACTGGCGCGCTTGGGCAAACTAGATCCTGTAATCGGACGTGATGATGAGATCCGCCGCGTGATACAGGTGCTCAGCCGCCGCACCAAGAACAATCCGGTGCTCATCGGCGAGGCAGGTGTCGGCAAGACGGCCATCGTGGAGGGGTTGGCACAGCGCATTGTGCGCGGGGATGTGCCCGAGGGGCTGAAGAACAAGCGCATCGTGCAGCTGGATATGGGGGCGCTGGTCGCCGGAGCTAAATATCGCGGCGAGTTTGAGGAGCGCCTCAAGGCTGTGCTCAAAGAGGTGTCCGAGGCGCAGGGCAACATCATCCTCTTCATTGACGAGCTGCACACTGTCGTTGGTGCGGGCAAGGCCGAGGGCGCGCTGGATGCTGGTAACATGCTCAAGCCTATGCTGGCGCGCGGTGAACTGCACGCCATCGGCGCTACCACACTGGACGAGTACCGCGAGAATATAGAGAAGGACCCGGCACTGGAACGTCGCTTCCAACCCATCTTTGTGGATGAGCCGAGCGTGGAGGAGACCATCAGCATCCTGCGCGGGCTGAAGGAGCGCTACGAGGTCCATCACGGTGTGCGCATTCAGGATGCAGCGGTTATCGCTGCGGCCACGCTCTCGCATCGCTATATCACCGATCGGCAGCTGCCAGATAAGGCCATTGACCTCATTGACGAGGCTGCCGCACGCCTGCGCATGGAGATTGACAGCAAACCCGCCGAACTGGATGAAGTGGACCGCGCCATCGTGCAGCTGGAGATTGAGCGCGAGGCGTTGAAGAAGGAGCGCGACGAGGTCAGCCGCGAACGCCTGCAGAAGCTGGAGCAGGAACTCTCTGACCTGCGCGAGCGCGCCGATGCTCTTAAAGCGCGCTGGCAACGTGAGAAAGAAGCCATCGCAGCCATCCGCGCTACCAAGCAGGCCATTGAGGACACGCGCCTTGAGATTGAGCGCGCCGAGCGACAGGCCGATCTGGAACGTGCGGCACGTCTGCGCTATGGCACCCTGCGCGAACTGGAGCAGCAGCTGGCCCAACAGGAGGCCCATCTGGCGGCCATTCAGGCTGACGGCGCCATGCTCAAAGAAGAAGTAGATGCTGAAGAGATTGCAGCGGTTGTCAGCAAGTGGACGGGCATCCCCGTCAGCCGCCTGCTGGAGGGCGAGGCGGAGAAGCTGCGCCACATGGAGGAACGCCTGCACAACCGCGTGGTGGGGCAGGATGAGGCGGTGCGAGCCGTCAGCAACGCTGTACGCCGCGCGCGCACTGGGCTACAAGACCCCCACCGTCCAGTGGGATCGTTCCTCTTCCTTGGGCCAACGGGCGTGGGTAAGACGGAGCTGGCGCGTGCGCTGGCCGAGTTCCTCTTTGACGATGAGAACGCCATGGTGCGCATTGATATGAGCGAGTATCAAGAGCGGCACACCGTCAGCCGCCTCATCGGAGCGCCACCCGGCTACGTCGGCTACGAAGAGGGCGGTCAGCTCACCGAGGCAGTGCGCCGCCGTCCCTATTCGGTGGTGTTGTTTGACGAGATAGAGAAGGCGCATCCGGAGGTCTTCAATACGCTGTTGCAGCTGCTGGATGAAGGGCGCCTGACCGATGGTCATGGCCGCACTGTTAACTTCCGCAACACGGTGATCATCATGACCAGCAATATCGGCAGCCACATCATCAAGGAGATGGGGGCTGAGGCTGCTCGCGAGGCCGTGCTGAAGGAGCTGGATCGCCACTTCCGTCCGGAGTTCCTCAACCGTCTGGATGAGATCATCCTCTTCTCCAACCTGACGAAGGAGGACATCAAGCGCATCGTGGACATCCAGCTGCGGCGCCTGGCCGACATTCTGGCCGAGCGGCACCTGACTCTGCAGCTCACCGAAGCGGCACGCGAGTATCTGGCCGAAATCGGCTATGACCCCGTGTTCGGTGCTCGCCCGCTCAAGCGTGCCATCCAGCACAAGTTGGTGGATCAGCTGGCATTGGCGCTGCTTGATGGGCAGGTGCGCGAAGGGGATCACATCGTGGTGGATGTGCGTCCTGATGGCCAAGGGTTGACCTTCATAGCGGCAGCCGCGCAGGCTCACCCCTATAGCCCCTACGGTGAGGTCATTGAAGGGGAGATCGTCAGCGAGTAAGCTGCCCGACGGGGGTAACCTGCTAGCGCACAAGGAGACTCGCACAGGGCACACGGAGAGGCCTTCTCTGCGCCTTCCGTGTGCCCTGTGTTTTCATTGCCCTTGCGCTGCTAGGGAATCAGGCACTCAAGACCCACAGATGACGCATCCCTTCGCCCCGCTTTTGGTGGGGAGGGCATACAGGCGGCAATTCAGCGCGCGCCGCCAAGAAGCAAAAAGGGATGGGGTAGGTTCTAAGAGAGATAGTCGCGCAGGTTGTGGGCCAGACGCGGATGCCGCAGGCGGCGCAGTGCTTCTTTCTCCAGCTGGCGGATGCGCTCACGAGAGAGGCCGAACTTATTGGCGATCTCCTCCAGCGTGTGCTGCTCGCCTCCGCCCAGTCCAAAGCGCAGCCGTAGGATGTGCGCCTGACGCGGGGTCAGCTCGGCCAGCACCTCTTCAATCGTCTCCTGCAGGAGGTGATGGGCGGCTGCTTCGGAGGGTTCGGGGGTCTCCTGATCCTCAATGAAATCCCCGAACTCGCTGTCTCCGTCATCCCCTACGGGGCGCTCCAGCGCGATGGCGTGCTGGCTGGCGTCCATCATGCCACGCACGGCTTCGGCGGGGAGTTTCATCTCCTCGGCGATCTCTTCCGGCGTGGGGCGGCGACCCAGCTCCTGCTCCAGGATTTGCGCTGTGCGGTACATCTGACGGATGCGCTCCGTCATGTGGAGGGGGATGCGGATGGTGCGCGTTTTCTGAGCCAGCGCCCGCGTGATGGCCTGACGGATCCACCACGTGGCATAGGTGCTGAAGCGGTTGCCGCGTGTGTAGTCGTATTTGTCCACCGCGCGCATCAGCCCCACGTTGCCCTCTTGAATGAGATCGGGGAAAGGCAACCCCTGGCCCATGTAACGCTTGGCGATGCTGACCACCAGACGGGTGTTGGCGCGCCCCAGATGCTCGCGCGCTTCCTGCGCCTCTTCAATCTTGCGCAGGTATTCAGCGCGCTCCTCCATAGTGAGCGGGGCGCCGCTTTCCAGCTTCTTGCGGGCCTTTTTGCCTTGCTCAATGCGCTTGGCGAGCTCAATCTCTTCCTCGGCGGTCAGCAACGGCTCTTGGGCCATCTGGCGGAAGTACAACCCCACGGGGTCATCCGCCGAGACGGCGTTGATGTCCGCCAGCATTTCCTCAGCGTCAATTTCTTCCGCTTCACCCGAGAGGTCCAGCAAGGTCTCTTCCTCATCCCCCTCGCGGGTACGCACGTCAATGCCAAGCTCGTTCAGCTCATCCAGCAGGGCATCAAAAAGCGTCTCGTCAAAGTCGTCGCCGATTACCTCCAGCACATCCCTATAGGTGACATAGCCACGCATATCGGCCCGTGTGAGGAGTTCCTGCAGCGCTTCACTCTGTGGGTCTTCGTATGTGTGAGATAAGGATTGCACTCTGTCAATCATCTCCCACCCGATTGTCTCAACCGTCCTTTTTGGGATTTCGGTTGCCAAGCCTTCCTATTTTAGCATAAGACATAACGTACTTTCAAGCCATCACGAATGCTTCAGCGCGGATGTCGCTCTGCTTGCTGAGTGAAGAGTGGCGCCTCAGGGTTGGCTGATCACTAAGTGCTAATTGGCTAACCCCTAACTGTGCTATACTGACAATGTACCGAGAGGGAGCTGCCCGATCGACTCATCTGGTCGGCTTGGTTGTTCCCCTTCGTTGCAAGGAGGAGGAGTGCGCCGATATGGCGCCTAGGGTACGGAGTTCTCTATGGGCGAGCAGCAGTTCCCCCAGAAAGAGCCCTCATGGTGGTGGACGCCGTTGCGCATCACAGGGGGCTATTTGCTGTTCGGCACACTGTGGATTCTGACAACGGACTGGCTTGTCTCCCAACTGCTGCCCGACGTGATCCTCTCTACCCGCGTCCAGACGATCAAGGGACTGCTTTACGTACTGGGCACCACAGTGTTTGTGCACGGAATGCTCTGGACTTACATCCGCCGTCGCCATCTCGCCGAACGCGCCCTCTACGAATCGCAGCAACGGCTGAGGTTGGTGATAGACAACATCCCACAGCCTGTCTTCTGGAAAGACCGCCGTCTGGTGTATCAAGGTTGTAACCGCGCCTTTGCTCTGCGCGTAGGCCTCTCTACACCCGAGGAGGTAGTGGGTCACACCGACTTTGATTTGCCCTGGGGATGGCCCTTATCTGAGCTATACCGTGCCGGCGACCGCGAGGTGATGGAGAGCGGCAAGCCTCAACTGGGGCTCCTCTCTCCAGAGCGGCTGCCGGACGGCCGGCAGGCTTGGGCGCGCGTCAACAAGGTCCCCCTGCGCGACATGCAGGAGCGCATCATCGGTGTGCTGACCATCTACGAGGACGTCACCGAGCGGCTAGAGATGGAGCAGGCCCTGAACGATGAGCGGGCGCTAGCCGAGGCTCTGCGCGAGATTGCGGTGGTGCTCACCAGCACGCTGGAGCTTGATGAAGTGTTGCAACGCATCCTGGACATGCTGGAGCGCCTGATACCTTACGAAGCGGCCAACGTGATGCTCGTTGAAGAAGGTGTGGCACGGGTGGTGCGCAGTCGTGGCTATGAGCGGTGGCAAGCGCAGGAGGCCATCGCCGCGCTGCGCCTGCCACTGGCTGAGGTGCCCAACTTACGCCAGATGGCCGAGAGCGGCCAGCCCGTGCTCGTTGAGGACAGCCATCAGCACGCAGGTTGGGTGGATGTGCCTGCCGCGCGCCGGATCCGTTCTTTCATGGGTGCACCCATCCGCCTCCGTGGAGAAACGCTCGGCTTCATCAACCTGGATTCAGACCGCCCTGGCCGCTTCAAGCCGTACCACGCCGAGCGCTTGCAAGCTTTCGCCCACCACGCTGCCATCGCCATCCGCAACGCCCATCTATATGCCGAAGCGCAGAAGCGTGCCGGGCAATTGGAGACGCTCAACCGCATCATGCGCCTTGACACAACAGCGCTCTCGCTGGACGAGTTACTGCACATACTGGCCAACGCTGCTGGCGAGGTCGTCGGCGGGCGTGCCTGCTACCTCAGCCTGTGGGATGCCGCGCACAGCATGCCCATTGCGGCGGCGGCCTTCGGCGCATATCATGATCTCCTCCGCCAGCAGGAGGTTCAATCTGGCAAGGATACTCTCACCGAGGCTGCCCTGCGTGCGGGACGTCCCCTTATCGTGGATGACATCGCCACAACACCTCATCTGCCCCCCAGCGTGCGCGAACACTTCGCGCAGGGCGATCTGCCCAATCACTCCCTGCTCGTTGTGCCGTTGCAGACAGATGGGCAGGTTCTCGGTGCCTTGATACTGGCCTTTGATCGATCACATCGCTTGACCCCTGACGAGATCGCTTGGGCCGAGCAGGTTGCCAAAGCAGTGGCGCTGGTCATTGCCAAGGCGCAGGCCTATGCCCATCTGGAGCAACGCGTCGCTGAGCGCACCGCCGAGCTGGAGGCGGCCAACGTCCGCCTGCGGGAGCTAAGCGAGTTGAAAGACCGCTTTGTCTCCAATGTCTCCCATGAGCTGCGCACGCCCATCGCCAGCCTGAAAATTTACCATCGTCTGCTAGCCGAGGATCCGGAAGGGCAGGCCAAGTATCTAGAGCGCCTGAAGCGCGAGACGAATCGCTTGGAAAACGTTGTGGAGGAACTGCTGTACCTCTCGCGGCTGGATCAGGGGCGCGTGGAGATGCATCCCGCCGAGGTAGACCTCAATCGGCTGGTTGAGCAGTACATCACTGACCGCATGCCGCTGGCCGAGGAGTGTGGGCTACGCCTTGTCTTTGAGCGCGGCGGCGAGCTGCCGCCTGTGCGTGGCAACGCGGAGGCGCTGGGAGAGGCCCTCGGCGTGCTGCTGACCAACGCTCTCAACTACACACCGTCAGGCGGCGAGGTGCGCGTGAGCACTGCGCTGCAGGAGCACGAGAGCCGGCCGTGGGTGACCGTCTCGGTGTGCGACAGCGGTCCGGGCCTGCTGGCTGAGGAGATCCCCCACCTCTTTGAGCGTTTCTTCCGCGGCAAGGTGGGGCGGGAATCCGGCGTACCGGGCACGGGACTGGGTCTGCCCATTGCCCACGAGATCGTGGAGCGCCATGGCGGACGCATTGAGGTGGGCAAACCGGGCGGGCCGGGAGCTTGTTTTACCATCTGGCTGCCTGCTGCCGAAGCACCAGATGCAACCGTGTCAGCCACCTGAGCGATGGGCGTTTATCCCATCCTCACAAAAGGAAAAGGGCATGAGCCGAACTATCCTGCACGAGTTTGAGCGGCGGCTGGAGGAGCGTGTGCAGCGCGGCGAGATCACCGCCAGCACACGCGATGTGTACCTCAACAAAGCCAGCCGCGTCTTTGAGGTACTGCTCAAGCGGCTGCCGCCCAGCGTCATTGAGGGCTATCTCAAGGCCGAAGGGTATCGGGGCCACTACGGCTACGTGATCCGCTCGCTGAACGAACTGGTACGGGGCAAACGTCAGACGTCTTTCCCTGCGCCGCCGAAGGATCAGCCGCGTCTGCTAGATGTGTGAAATCCGCGTCCGGTAATCTCACCCCTCTCCATTCTTAACAGGGGGAGGAGTGAGGCTGAAGGTAAATCGCCCATCGCGTACGTGACAGATAGTGCACAAGGAGGACGCTGTTCTGATGCGCGCGCTTGTCTTTGACGGCCACGCCCTGCGTGTGGACGCTGCTTACCCCACCCCCACGCCACCGCAGGGTCACGTGCTGGTGCGCGTGGTCAAGGCGGGCATCTGTAACACCGATCTGGAGATCGCCAGGGGTTACATGGGCTTCAGCGGCGTGCTTGGCCACGAGTTTGTTGGCATTGCCGAAGGTGGCCCCCTGCAAGGGCGGCGCGTGGTGGGGGAGATTAACCTCGCCTGTGGGAAGTGCCCCACCTGCCTCGCTGGGATGCCCACCCAGTGCCCTCACCGCACCACGCTGGGCATTGACCGCCACGATGGCGCCTTCGCCGAGTACCTCACCTTGCCTGCTGAGAACCTGCATCCGCTGCCCGATGCCGTCAGCGACGGTCAGGCCGTCTTTGTGGAACCGCTGGCAGCGGCTCTGCAAACGCTGCACCTGACGCACATCAGCCCGCATCAGCGCGTGGTGCTCATCGGGGCGGGCAAACTGGGCCTCCTCACGGCGCAAGTGGTGGCACTCACTGGCTGCGATCTCGTGGTCATCGCCCGCCAACCGCGTCCCTTTGAGCTGCTGGCCCGTTGGGGCATCCCTGCAGCAACAGAGCAGGAGGTCCCCCCACGCAGCGCCGATGTGGTCATTGACTGCACAGGCACGTCAGAGGGTTTCGCGGCGGCGCAGCGCCTCGTGCGCCCGCGGGGGGTGATCCACCTCAAGAGCACTTATCACGGCCTGCCACAGGCCGACCTCACCCGTGCCGTGGTGGATGAGGTGCAGGTGCATACCTCGCGCTGCGGGCCGTTTACGGCGGCTATCCGCCTGCTGGAGCGGAGGCTGGTAGACGTGGAGTCGCTCATTGACGCCCGTTATCCGCTGAACGAGGCCCCTGCTGCCTTTGAACATGCTGCCCGTAAAGGCGTGCTGAAAGTCCTTCTGGAGGTTTGACGGAAACAGGGATGGTGCCCCGCTGTTGTAGCCCCTGCAGGGGTGTGATAGACTGAAAGTGAGGGGCAAGGAGGCACCCCCATGCGCCGAACCTTTATCTCCACCAGCTGGACATTGGGCGTGGATCCCGAGGATGTCAGCACCCTGCTGCGCACCATAGAGGACATCTACATCCTGCTACGGCGTGGCGTGCGGCGCCCCGATCAGTACGATCCCCTGCCCGTGGTGCGCGCCTTCGGTGCGTGGGTCATCCCTGCCCTGCCGCAGGGCGCGGCCTACAGCAGCATGGAGTGGTACGTAGAGCGCAGTCTCAACGACTCCCGTGATCACATCCTTGCCTCGCGCTATATGGAGATCGTGCAGCTGGAGCCGTGGCAGATTCAAAGCCCCCATTTTGACCTCTGCCTGACACACCTGCCCATTCTGGACGATATGAGTGCTGCCACGCCAAGGAGTGAGGCACTGGGGTTCAGCCGCCGTGGGTTGGTCTCGCTCATCTCCACGCACCCCTTTGACCGCTTTGATGACCCCGCCTTGCGCCGTCTGGCCATTGGTTACACCGTTGCCCACTATTTTGGCAGCTTGTTTGATGTGCCGGTTATTTCCCGCCAAGAGGATGTGGAGGAGCACAACGGCGAACCTTATTGCACCAACGTCTGTGCCCGCCGCTACGCCGATACCCCTGACGCTGCACTGGAGTTCGCCCGCGAGCAGGCGGCGAGCGGCATCGTGTACTGCGCCACCTGCCAACGCGAGATGCTGGGGCAGATCACAGCCTTCTATTATGGGGTGAATTGAACGCAGGGCGCTGCGCTGAGAACTTCCTTAACCATTATGCTTACACGGGAGGCTGACATGGCCACGTATCTGGAACGGCTCATGGGCGAGCGCGAGAAAATCCTGCTCGTGGCGCGTCAACATTGGCTGGTGTTGTTGCAATCCATCCTGCCTGAACTGGCACTCATCATCCTGCTGACGATCTTGATCAGTGTGGCATGGGGGTTGTGGCTGAGTTCCCCCTTTGCCGCGTTGGGCTATGTGGTGATCGTCCTGCCGCTCATCAGCCTGCTGCGCGATGTGCTGGTGTGGGCCAACCATCAGTACGTCATCACCTCCCACCGTGTGGTGCAGGTAATGGGCATCATCAACAAGAGCGTCATTGACTCCTCGCTGGAGAAGGTGAACGATGTGAAGATGGTGCAGTCCTTTCTCGGGCGGCTCTTTGGCTACGGCGATATTGAGATCATGACGGCCAGTGAGTTGGGTATCAACCGCTTCACGCGCATCGGCGATCCCATCCGCTTTAAGACGACCATGCTCAACGCCAAAGAGCAGCTGGAAGGGGGACGTGCTACTGCCACCGCTGCCGCCAAACCCGCTGAGGCAGACATTCCCACTCTCATCGCCCAGCTGGATGCCTTGCGCAAGCAGGGCGTGCTCACCGATGCCGAGTTTGAGCAGAAGAAAGCCGACCTGCTGGCCAAATTGTAGGCGAGTAGGGTGGAGAGGCTGGCCCGTTGAAACTTTGTCGCGCGGATTGCGTATAGGATGGTGCACACAGGGGCGGTATAATCTTATCCTGCGGTACAAAGGAGGGGGAGTGAGACATATGAGCACCGTCTATATTGGCGAGGAACGCAATCCATTGGTGCGTGTGGCGCAGGGAGCCGCCGTGCTGGTGCTGCGTGGCGTGATTGTGGTAATACTGGCCATCGCCGTCATGGTGGCCTGGCTGATCTTCGCCCCGCGTGGAGTGGCATGGCGGCAGCGCCTCGCTGCGCTGCCAGGCCTGCGCTGGTTGATGCGCTGGTTGGAAAGCCCCGCTCAAGCCGAAGCGGGCTAGTGTACGGTTACATCCGACATCCGATCGGGAACCTCTTTCCCACCCCGAGCAAGATCGCCCACAGAAGGATCGCCGCCATCTCGTCCCCACCGAACTTGCGGCTCGTCACTCTCTCCCTGTAACGGTGAGAGAGGGGCCGGATGTGGGGAGCAGCAAGGATCAACCGGTGCCTCACCGACACCCTGCTTCTTCTGCCGCCCTAAGTGCCGCTGTGCCCTTCCTCAAATGGGCAGGCGGCAAGGGCGCCCTCTTGCAGCAGTACGAGCGCTTCTTCCCCGCCCAGCGCGTGCGCGCCTACTTTGAGCCGTTCGTGGGCAGCGGGGCCGTCTTCTTCCACCTGCGGGGGCGCGATTTTGCCACACACTACTACCTCTCGGACATCAACGAGGAGCTGATCAACACCTACTGCGTCCTGCGCGACCAGCCGGAGGCGCTCATCGCATATCTGCGGGCGCACGGGCAGCAGCACAGCCGTCAGCACTATTACGCCGTGCGCAACATGGATCGGGTGGCGGGTTGGCCCCACGCTGTGGACCCCGTGATCCGTGCCGCTCGTCTCATCTACCTTAACCGCACTTGCTACAACGGCCTGTGGCGTGTCAACCGGCGGGGGCATTTCAACGTGCCGATGGGGCGTTACCGCAACCCGCGCATTCTGGATGAAGAGCGCCTGCGTGCAGCCTCCCACGCTCTGCAAGGGGTGACTCTCGCTTGCCAGGCGGTGGAGGAGGCCGTGCGCGAGGCGAGGGCAGGTGACTTTGTCTATCTGGACCCGCCCTACGTCCCCCTCAGCCGAACGGCGCACTTTACTGCCTACTACGCTGAGGGCTTCGGCGAGCGGGAGCAGCGCGCACTGGCGCAGACCTTCCGCCAACTGGCCGAGCGCGGCTGTTTAGTCATGTTGAGCAACTCCGATACCCCGCTGGTGCGCGAGCTCTACGGTGCCTTCCGTATAGAGACGGTGCAGGCTGAGCGGCGCATCAATACCCGCCCTGAGCGGCGCGGCCCCATCAGTGAGGTGGTGGTGCTGAGCTACGGATAGGCCGGGGTGGGTGCACCCCACCCATTGCCCACACTCCGCTCAAATGCCCCACATCTGTCGTCACATGCATGTTGGATGGCTGATCATCCCGCGCTGCATTGGCCTTGCTTTCGCCGATGCGCCGGCCGTGCTATGATTGCCGCCGTTGAGAGGGAGCAGGGAATCTTTCTGAGTGGAGGGTTGGCGGTGGCTGGTAACAGGTCGTTCTCTAAAGATGAGCGCATCTCCAAATACATTGAGGCTGCTGAGCGAATCCGCCTTGGCGAGTTCAAGCTGGATATTCCTGTCATGCCGCCCGATGATGTAGGGCGGCTGGGCCTTGCCCTGCGCGAGATGGCCCATGCCCTGGAGCAGCGTTACCGCGCCATGCAGAGGCTTCACCACATCACGGCGCAGATCAACGCAGGCTTGCGGCTGGATGAGGTGTTGGAGAACGTCTACGATAGCTTCAAGGGCATCATCCCCTACAACCGCATCGGCCTCTCGCTGATTGAGGAAGATGGGGAGACCGTGCGCGCCTGCTGGGCCAAAACCGATCAGCCGCAAGTGTGCCTGCAGACGGGGTACAGCGCCCGCCTTTCGGAGAGCAGCCTGCGCACCGTGTTGGAGACAGGCCAGCCGCGCATCCTCAACGATCTGGCTGCCTACTACGCCCAAAAACCCACCTCCGAATCCACGCGCCTCATCCTGGCGGAGGGTATCCGTTCCTCGCTCACCTGTCCGCTCATTGCCAATGGCGTGCCCCTTGGCTTCATCTTTTTCTCTAGCACCCTCCCCAACGTGTACAACGATGCACATGTAGAGATTTTCCAGCAGATCGCTGGGCATCTGGCAGTGATGGTGGAAAAAGGGCGCCTCATCAGTGAGCTAGAAGCGCAGAAGGAGGCCACAGAACGGCAGAACGAAGAGCTGCAGGCGCTGAGCGAACTGCGCAACCGTTTCCTCGGCATCGCCGCGCACGACCTGCGCGGGCCGATCGCCAATATCCAGATGGCTCTCCAGTACCTCACCGATCCCGAGGTCTCAATTAGCCCAGAGGAGAGCACCTTCTTCTTGGAATCAATCAGCAAGCAGGCCAACTACATGCTGGAATTGATCAACGACCTGCTGGATGTCTCGCAGATTGAGGCTGGCCGGCTGGAATTGCAGCTGGAGCTGCTGCACTTGGGGGACTTTCTGACCGAAGCGGTGCATTGGCACGCCGGACTGGCTGCCGCCAAACAAACCTCGGTGGTGTTGGCTGATCGACCTGATGTCGTCCTGCACGCCGATCCCGCCCGTCTGCGCCAGGTGGTGGACAATTTCCTTTCTAACGCTGTCAAGTACGGGCCTCTGGGAGGCACAGTGACGGTGCGCGCTGAACAGTGGGGGCAGTACTGGCGCATCAGCGTGCAGGATGAAGGCCCCGGCATACGCGAGGAGGAGCGCGAGCAATTGTTCCAGTACTTCGGGCGGCTCTCGTCCAAGCCCAGCGGTGGCGAGCGCAGCACTGGTTTGGGGCTGGCCATTGCGCGGCGTGTGGTGGAAGCGCACGGTGGTACGGTGGGCGTGGAATCCGAGATGGGGCACGGCAGCACCTTCTGGTTCACCCTGCCCTGCCTTGCCAGCGAAGGATCACCTCCGGCAGGTAAGGTCAGCTCCGCCACCTACTAAAGCGAAGGGGGACACGATGGGCAATTTTCTGAGAGCGCTGGTTAATGTCGTCGCCAAGGCGCTGGCGTTGATCTGCGCTGTGCTGTTTGTGGTCACAGCACTGGGGGCGTTGGTGCTCTTCAACGTTGCTCAGCAGCTGCTCAACCCTGCCCCCTATAAGCAGGCACTGGCACAACAGCACATCTACGAGCGCCTGCCCGCACTCGTGGCTGCCGATCTCACTGCCTCGGTTGAAGAAGCAGGCGAAGAGGCCCTGCCCTTCTCTTTCGCCAGCCAAGAGGACTTTGAGCGCATCCTCAGCGACCTCCTGTCGCCGCAGTGGCTGCGTGAGCAGGCGGAGCAGGTCATCAATCAGCTCTTTGCCTACCTCGCTTCGGATGACGAGAAAGCCTCGCTGGTCATCTCGCTGGCGGAGGTCAAGGAACGACTCACCGGACCGCCGGGCACGGAGGCCATCCTGCGGTTGGTGCGCTCATGGCCGCCCTGTTCCATGGAGGAACTCTCTGCTTGGCAGAGCCTTGCCGCCACTGGTGAGCCGCCGCAGGAGATGCCCACCTGCCGCCCGCCGGAAGAGATGATGGATGAGGTGGCAGCCTTTATCCCGCAGATCACTGCCCAGATGGCAGCGGAGATCCCCGACGCGCTTGATCTGGTCAGAACCTCCGACAGCGAGGGTGTGGCCAGGGATCCGCGTCCCGCTTTCCGTGCAGCGCGGTTGGCGGCGGCGCTCAGTCCGCTGGTGCCGTTGGGATTCTTGCTACTGGTAGGGGTGTTCGGTGTGCGCTCGTGGAGGGGTTTCCTCAATTGGTGGGGAGTGCCTCTGCTGGTGGTTGGGTTGGTCGGGTTGGGCATGGCCGGAGCGATCGTGCCCATTTTTCAGCGGCTGCTGGTGGCCTACAGCGGCCAGCTGGCGGATATGCCTCCCAGCATGGTGACCATCGCCGCTGAGGTGGGGCGTGCCCTTGCTGCCGGCATCGCCTTGCGCGTGGGGGTGGCTTCGCTGGTGCTGGTGCTGGCTGGGCTGGTGATGCTCATTGTGGCGGGGCGGGGTGCAGCCCGAGGTAGCCGCCTTCCCTCCTGAGCCCTTGCCCCCATCCCTCAATAGCGATACATTTTATCCAATTCGTAGCCGCTGAGATGCCATACTCTGGAGAGGGGACGTATGGGGAAAATCCCTTTCCGCGAGCGGCTGGCACAGGGCGTGATCCTCGCCGATGGCGCAATGGGCACCTTGCTGCACGCCCGAGGCGTGCCCATTGACGCCTGTTTTGATGAGCTGAACCTCAGCCGCCCCGATCTCGTGCTGGCCGTCCACCGCGATTACCTCGCCGCTGGTGCGGAGGTGCTAGAAACCAACACCTTCGGCGCCAACCGCTTTAAGCTGGCCGAACACGGTTTGGGGGATCGCGTGGAGGAGATCAACCGCGCGGGTGTAGTGCTGGCGCGCGAGGCCCTTGAGGCTGCCGGTAAGCGCGAGGCCTACGTGGCCGGGTCGGTGGGGCCACTGGGGGTGCGTTTGGCCCCTGTGGGGCGCGTGACGGCGCAGCAGGCCTATGAGGCCTTCCGCGAGCAAATCGCAGCGCTGTGTGCCGCAGGTGCCGACCTGCTGATCCTGGAAACTTTCTCCGACCTTAATGAGATCCGCGAGGCAGCTCGCGCTGCCCGCGACGTGTGCGATCTGCCCCTTGTGGCTCAGGTGACCTTCACCCGCGATGACCGCACGCTGCTGGGCAGCACACCCACACAGGCCGCCCAAGCGCTGGCCGCGCTGGGCGCCGACGTGATCGGCGTCAACTGCTCCAACGGCCCGGCCCAGATCATGCGCATCATCCGCCAGATGCAGGCCGCCTTGGCCGATGGCCCGAGGGTGTACTTCTCCGCCCTACCCAACGCTGGCTGGCCGGAGTACGTCGGCGGGCGCGTGATGTACCCCTCCAGCCCCGAATACTTCGCTGAGTATGCCGTTGCCTTGCGCGATCAGGGCGTGGCCATTGTGGGCGGTTGCTGCGGCACCACCCCGCAGCACATCGCTGCCATGCGCGCCGCGCTGGACAGCCCCCTTACGGTGGAGGTGAGCCTCCCCGCCGAGCCTGCCGCTGAGGTTGCTGAGGAGAAGGCCGCTCCCCCTGCACCGGGCACGCTGGCACGCAAGTTGGCACGGGGGGAGTTCGTCGTGGCGGTGGAGATGTCCCCACCCCGCGGTGTGGTGGTTGATAAACTCCTGCACGCCGCTCGCCTCCTGCGTGAGGCAGGTGCGGATGTGATTGACGTGACCGACAGCCCCATGGCGCGTATGCGCATGAGCCCTTGGGCGGTGTGCTATCTACTGGAGAGCCATGCAGGCATTGAAACAGTGCTGCACTTCCCCACGCGGGGGCGCAATCTTCTGCGTGTGCAGGGCGATCTGCTGGCCGCCCATGCGCTTGGTGTGCGCAACCTGTTTGTGGTAATGGGCGACCCCACCCACATTGGCGACTATCCCGACGCCGCCGACAACTACGACATCGTGCCCTCGGGCCTTGTAAGGTTGATCAAGCGCAATCTCAACCAGGGGGTGGACTGGGCGGGCAATCCCATCGGCCAACCGACAAATTTCTTGGTGAGCTGCGCCCTGAACCTTAACGCTCCCGATCCCGATCACGAGCTGCGTACCTTGCGCCGCAAACTGGAGAGCGGCGCGGATTACCTTATCACCCAGCCGGTGTTTGAGGCTGAGACCTACCGCCATTTTATGGCCCGCTATGAGGATCAGTACGGCCCGCTGCATACGCCGGTGCTGGTGGGGGTGCTGCCGCTCTATAGCGCGCGCCATGCAGCTTTTCTGCACAACGAGGTGCCGGGCATCGTCATCCCAGAGGCCATCATGCGGCGCATAGAGACCGCTGGCGAAGAAGCCCCCCGCGAGGGGGTGCGCATCGCGCTGGAACTGGCCGCCGAACTACAGAGTATGGGCGCGGCGGGCCTCTATCTGCTGCCGCAGTTCGGCCGTTACGATCTCATCGCTGGCATCATCAGCGCGGTGCGGGAGGCGGAACGGTGAGCGGAGGTGCGGCTACTCATCCATCCCCACCACGCGGATTGTATCGCTGGAAGGCGGAGGGTGGCGGCGCCCATAGATGAGCCAGAAGAGCAGGTTGAGGCCACAGGCAACACCCAGCGCGGTGAGCGTCTCCCGCGCCTGCCCGCGATAGACCGCCCAGCGATAGATCACGTAGCCAGAGGGCAGGATCAACACCAGCGCCGTCAACCAGCGGCGGCGGCGCTCAGTGCGTTGAAGAGCCAGCAAGATCAGCGTGAAGAGCAGGGTCAGCAGGGCAAGGTTGCCGATGTTCATGGGCCTTAAGAACCGGAGCAAGCCTCGGCGGCCTGTTGGGGGCTGAGGATGCGCCACTCGTGCAGGTCGCGGAAGCGATCGCTGGGGTCCACAAAGATCATGAGGTCCACGCCCTGCACTTGGCAGCTCACCGCATAATGATAGAGCGGGTTGTAAAGCAGGATCGCTGCCGCCTGCTCCACAAACCACCGTTGAAAGTCGCGGTAAAGCTCCGCCCGCCGCACACCGTTGGGGTCCTTGCGGGCGATCTCCAGCGCTTCACTGATATCACGGTCAGCGAGGCCGCTGTAGTTCTGTCCTTCCGCAATCTGTGTCTCATGCCAGAAAGGATAGGGATCGGGGTCAGCCAGCCGCCCTTGCCCCAGCATCACCAGCGCGGCGTCAAAATCGCGGCCCTGCTCGGTGGAGGTCTGCAGGCGCTCAATGAGCACCTCGGGGGCCAGCGTGCGCAGCGTCACCCCCACGCCCAGCGCCCGCCACTGCGCTACCACCGCTTCGCCGATGGCACGGTCGGTGGGGTCGCTGCTTACCAGCAGGGTAAAGGCCAGCGGCGTGCCCTCGCGCTGGCGCATGTTTCCCTCTAGCACCCAACCGGCCTCGTCCAGCAGCTGGGCGGCCAACGTCGGATCATAAGGGATGGGCTGCACAGCGTCGTTATAGGCCCACGTACCGGGGAAAAGCGGCGTGATGGCGGGCAGCGCCTGACGCGGCAGGACCTCGGCGATGAGGCTTGAACGGTCCAGCGCAGCGGTGAGCGCCCGCCTCACCTTCTCCTCCTGGAAGAAGGGCAAGCGCTCCGCTGCCTGTTGGTTGAAGAGGATGGCCGCATAGGCCGGCAGGCGTGCCGTGTAAACATTCAGGTCTGGGCTGGCCAGCACAGCCTCCAGCTGCGCCGGAGTCGGGCCGCCATAAGCCAGGGTGGGCGGATCTTGGCGCGCCAACGCGCGGAAGGCTGCATCAGCCTGCGTGTAAAAGCGCAGGTCCATGCCATCCAACCGCACCGAGCGCTGTGCGTCGTAGAAGCGCGCAAATGGCTCCAGATGGACGGTCAGCACGCCGTCCTGCCTTTCTGCAGAGACCCAGCGCATGCGTCCGGTGCCCACCGGCGCAAGGTTAAAGGGGTCTGCAGCCAGATCGGCGGGAGCAGTCTGCGCCAGCAGGTGGGCGGGCAGGATGCCGATCCCCGCATATTCCGGAAAAGCCGCCAGCGGCTGGGTAAGCACAAAGCGCACGGTGTACTCGTCTACAGCGTAGGTCTCCACCGTGCGCCAGAAGGTGGCGAGGTCTGAGGGGCCGGGGAAATCCGGATGGCGCAGCAGCCCCATGGTAAAGGCCACGTCTTCGGCGGTGAAGGGCTGACCATCGTGCCAGAGCACATCATCGCGCAGATGGAAGGTATAGGTAAGGCCGTCAGTACTGACCTCCCAACTCTGTGCCAGATCGGGGATCGGCTGGCCGTAATCATCCACCCGTGTCAGGCCAGAGAAGATGAGGGCAACCAGATCGCGATCCGCCTGTGAAGTTGCCAGCAGAGGATTGACCAACCGCGGTTCACCGACAATGGCCTCGCTAAAGACTGATGTCTCCGTCAGGCTAATAGACTGGACGGCAGGAGTTTTTTCGCTGGCGGGAGCAGCCAATAGCATAAATAGCCCCGCACCGGCGACGAGGAGCAGGCTCACCCCCAGCACCACCAGCTGCCAGCGCAGGCGTAACCTGCCCTTAGGGGTCAGGGATATGCCTTTGTGTTCGGTAGGGGGAGTGATGCCCATAGCGGTTTTCGGCCGACTGGCCCGTGCGGGGATGCCGCCCTACAGGCCGGGTCCTTGCCCGAACCCCGGTGGGGGATGCGCGTAGCGCGGCTCAGCTGGCCAGGAAGACAGCCACCGCGACGAGGACGAAAAAGGCCACTGCCAGGCCAATGGTGACCTGAAAGAGGGTCTTCTGCAGCCCACGGCGGGCTTTGTACTGCCCTCCGGCAAGGCCCTCGCCGCCGAATATGTTCCCCAAACCCCCGCCTCGGCTTTGGAGCAGGATGGCGGCGATCAAGGCTACCGAGAGGATGATCAAAGCGATGTAGATATAAGTCTGCACGGCACCTGTCCCCTGATCTGGCAAGATTCTGGGGCGGGATTATAACGCAGCAGCGGGGAGGTCACAACAAGCGTTTCAACGCCTGCCGCAGAGAGGGCCTCAGGAGCCTGCGGGGGCCTCTCCGGCGGGCGTATCCTGTACCGGCGCCGGGCGGATGATGGTCTGCTGCTTGGCTTCCTGAATCTCTCGGAGGCGCTTGCGGGCCTCCATCGCCGGCGGGCGCACAGGTAGCACTACATAGAAGGTGCTGCCTGGCAGGGTGTCCTCGTTATGCCCCTCGCTTTCCACCCAGATGCGGCCGCCGTGGGCCTGGATGATGCCACGCGCAATGGGCAGACCCAAACCCGGCCCGGCTCCTTTGAACTTGGTCTTGCCGCTGGAGTGCAGTTCAATTGGCCCCACGCGGAAGAACTTCTCAAAGATCAGGTCGTGATGCTCTTTGTCAATGCCGATGCCAGTGTCGCGCACGGCGATCTGGACGCTGATCGGTTCGCCCTGCTCATCGCGTTCGCAGACCTGCCCCTCAATGTCAATCCTGCCGCCGTCAGGGGTGAACTTGATGGCGTTGGTGATGAGGTTCTGGAAGGCTTGCACCAGCCGCTTGTAGTCGCCGTAGATGGGCGGTAGGTTGCGCAGCCCCCGCGCCGTGAGGGTCTGCCTGCGCTCATGGATGGCATCGGCGTAAGGCTCAACGGCCAGCTTGAGCACGCTGGAGAGGGTAACTTCCACGAAGTTGAGGTCCATGCTGTCCACGTCAATCTGCGAAACATCCAGCATGGAGGAGATCACCTCGGCCATGCGCTGGCTGGCCTGCCCCAAACTGGTGGTGATGCTGATCATCTCCTGCGGGTCCAGCATGTTGCGCTCGCCCATCTCGCGTAGGAGGTCAGCGTAGCCTTGAATCTGGGTCAAGGGGGTGCGCAACTCATGCGAGGCAATGGCAATGAAGTCGGTCTTGACCGAGTCAAGCAGCTGCAGGCGCTCGTTGGTGGTGCGCAGGTCCTCGTTAAGGGTACTGATACGCTGGTTAAGCGCCCGTAGGTCGCTGATCAGGCGGGCATTCTTGAGGGCAGCGACGGTTTGAGCGGCGAGCGCTTCTAGCAGGTCCATCTCGCTGGGGTGGAAAGGATCATCATTGGCTTTGGGGCCAACGGCCAACAGGCCAATGAGCTGATCGCCATCCACAATGGGAGCGTAAACGTCCATCTCCAGCGAGGCGAAGTAACGCCGTTCATGCTCCGGAACGTTGAAGAAGTCGTGGTGGTAATCAATGTCATACTGCAGCAGGGGGCGGCGGGTAAGCACCAAGTGCTGATAGATGGGGCTATCAAGGGAGAGTGTACCGCGAGCGGCCAGATCGCCCTGTGTCGTGCCGATCTTCTCCAGCGCGATGTAATCGTCCACGCGGGTCGCAAGGATGAGGTGAGTGCGCCGTGTCATGAGCAGCTCGTTGATGGTCTTCACGGCCACGGCAGCCAGATCGTCCAGCTCAATCGCGCCGTTGATGCGCTGTCCGTAGCGGCGCAGGACTTCAGGAGCGCTGGTTAGGTCGCGGTCGGTCAGGTTGCGCAACAACCAACGCACAAGGCGCATCACAGGTAGCATCAGTGCAGCGACGACCAGCGCCACCAACCCGCCGATGGCTAGCGCATCGGGCTGCGTCAAATCGGAAAGCCTGAGGTAAAGCACCGCCGCGATGCCGCCGAAAACGAGCAGCGCTGCGACGAGCGTCAACACAGCACGGCTAACGATCCAGCGCAGGCTCCTCCGCAGGTCAACCACGCGGTGTGCGATCGCCCCATAGACGAGCCCTACTGCCCCCACCGCCCGCAGGCTGTAGCCTACGTAGTTCAGCGGAAACAGCCAGGTGGCGGCCAGCATGTCGCCAAAGAGTGCCAGCGGGAGCACAAAGGCCCAAAATAGGATGCGGTTGGCGTACAGCGGCAGCGATTCACGCAGGAAGGCACGCCAGACCAGCGCAAGAAGCGCCAAAGCGAAGATCAGCCAACCGCCGGCGGCAACTTCGGCCTCCAGGACGATGGTCGTGTCAGGCCGTCCCAACATGCGCAACTGTGCGCCGATCAGCGGTGGTGCGCCGCTGAGATGCGCCGCGACCATTCCGGCCACCCACACCAACGTGAACACCCCCATCCCCGCCATCATCCGCCGCTCGGCATCCAGATAGACCAATGTGAGCAGACCCAGCAAGCCAATGCTTAAGGCGAAGCCCAGCAGCACCACAAACTGGGGCGTCAGGGGAGAGGGAAGGGCGATCTGCCCTGCGATGAGCAGAGCGTGCAGCATCATCAGCAGGGCTGAGTAGACGCAGAAGAGGGAGAGCCATAGCTTCAGCTCGCCGCGGCGAAGGCGCCCCAGCAGGACAATGGTCAGCAGGATCGGGTAGGCCACACCGATGATGAGCGCGATGATCATGGAGATAACCCCTCATCATCCAGGGGCAGATCGTCTGCCGAGGGCCGCAGCCCCTCATCCACGGGGCCAGACTCTTCCCTCTCTTCCTCTTCGGGGTAAGATGGGCCTTCCTCAAAGCCGGGCAGCGCCATCAGGTAACCCAGCTCCTCCATGCGGTTGTGCTCGGCCTGTAAGGCCCGCTCGCGTTCCACACGGCGACCTTCCTCCAAGACTGCCGCCGAGGCCAGCGTGTCGCCGGGGGCCAGATTCATAAGCTGCACACCCTGCGTGTTGCGGCCAATGCGCGAAATCTCGTCCACGCGAGTGCGCAGCGCGATGCCGCCGCTGGTGATAAGCGTGAGGTGATCGCCGGGCTTGACCACGCGGGCAGCGATAATAGGGCCGGTCTTGGGGTTGTGTGCCAGCGTGCGCACTCCCAGCCCGTAGCGCGATTGCACAGGATATTCCCACACGGGCGTGCGTTTGCCGTAGGCGTTCTGGGTGACAATGAGCAGGTCGGCGTCGGGGTCGCTGATCACGTCCATGCCAGCCACCACATCGCCCGGGCGCAGTTTGATGGCGTTCACGCCGGCAGCGCTGCGTCCCATTGGGCGCACCTCCGACTCGTTGAAGCGGATCGCCATCCCCTGCGCGGTAACGATGATGAGGTCCTGATCGCCGCTGGTGAGTTTGACCCAACCCAGCTCATCGCCCTCCTCCAGCGAGATGGCGATCAGGCCGCTGGGGCGCACAGCCTCAAACGCACTGACCTCCACGCGCTTGATGCGCCCGTGGCGGGTGACCATCGTGCAATACTCCGCCCCCTCAAAGCTAGGCACGGCCACCGCCGCCGTGATGTGCTCATCAGGCGCCAGCGCCAGCACGCTCATCAGCGGGATGCCTTTGGCAGTGCGCCCAGCATCGGGAATCTGGTAGACCTTTTCCTGATAGACCTTGCCGCGGTCGGAGAAGAAGAGGATGCTATCCAGCGAACCAGCAGCGAAGAGGTGCTCTACATCGTCAGTGTCGCGGGTGGTGATGCCCGTCACGCCCTTGCCGCCGCGCTGCTGGGTGCGGTAGGCCTCAGCAGACACCCGCTTGATGTACCCCATGCGCGTGATGAAAATCAGCACGTCCTCATCGGGCACCAGATCGGCCTCGTCAAATTCCTCACCAGCACCGGGGATGATGGCCGTGCGGCGCACATCGCCGAACTTCTCGGCCAGCTCGTTGAGGTCGTCGCGAATGAGGTAGAGGATTTTCTTGGGATGCGCCAGCAGGTCCTCCAGACGGGCAATCTGCTCCAGCAGGGCCTGATATTCCTCCTCAATCTTCTGCCGCTCCAGTGCTGCCAGGCGCCGCAGTTGCATATCCAGAATGGCCTGCGCCTGCTCCTCGGTCAACTTGTAAGTCACCATGAGGCGGTTGCGCGCCTCGTCTGCATCAGGGCTGCGGCGGATCATGGCGATAATCGCATCCAGATTGGCGATGGCGATGAGCAGGCCCTCCAGAATGTGGGCGCGGCGACGGGCGCGCTCAAGGTCAAAGACGGTGCGCCGCTCAATGACCGTGCGGCGGTGGTTGATGTAATGGCGCAGCGCTCCCTTGAGCGTCAGCAGGCGTGGCTCATTATTGACCAGCGCCAGCATCTGCACGCCGAAGGTGCTCTGCAGGGCCGTGTATTTGAGCAGGCGGTTGATCACCGTGCGCGGCTGCGCCCCGCGCTTGAGTTCCACCACAATGGACATGCCGCGCCGATCGGACTCATCGCGCAGGTCGGCGATCATGTCCAGCTTGCCTTCGCGCACCAGCGCCGCGATGCGCTCAATAATGCTGGTCTTGTTGATCTGGTAGGGAATCTCGGTAATGACGATGCGGTAGCGCCCTCCGCTCATCGTTTCCACGTGCATCTTGGCGCGCAATACGATGCGGCCTTTGCCGGTGGCGTAGGCGTTGACGATGCCCTCCGAGCCAACGATGACGCCGCCGGTGGGAAAGTCCGGCCCCTTGATGAACTGCATGAGGTCCTCAACGGTCACATCGCGCAGGTCCTCGTCAATCTCATCCCCTGGTGGGGCCGTCATGCGCTCAATGAGGAAGTCAACAGCCTGTGCCACTTCGCTGAGGTTGTGCGGCGGGATGTTAGTGGCCATCCCTACGGCAATGCCCGAAATGCCGTTCACCAGCAGGTTGGGCAGGCGGGCGGGGAGCACCTCCGGCTCTTGGAGTGTGCCGTCAAAGTTATCGGTGAAATCCACCGTGTTCTTGTCAATGTCTTCCAGCAACATCTCGGCCAACGGCGCTAGGCGGGCCTCGGTGTAGCGCATAGCCGCTGGGCTATCGCCGTCAACTGAGCCGAAGTTGCCTTGTCCATCCACGAGGGGATAGCGCATGGAGAAGGGCTGAGCCATACGCGCCATCGCCTCATAGACGGCAGCGTCGCCATGAGGATGGTATTTGCCCAGCACCTCCCCCACGATGCGGGCGCTCTTCTTGTACGGCGCGTTAGAGCGCAAGCCCATATCGTGCATGGCGTAGAGGATGCGGCGATGAACGGGCTTCAGGCCATCGCGGACGTCGGGGAGTGCGCGGGCGACGATGACGCTCATGGCGTAATCCAGATAGGAATCGCGCATCTCCTCGTTGATATCCACGGGTCGTACAGTACCGATATCCATCCACACTCTCCACAGGGGAAAATGAGAACGCCTGTTGAATTATACTTCACCTAGAGAGCGAAGGCTATGCAGCAGGCCTTCCCCATCTGCCACCCCAGTTAACCTATTGTAACCGTTGTTCCGGTTGATGCCCCATGTAGCAGTATTGCTCAGGCAAAGTGATAGTGTAAAATAGCGATAGACTCTTCTGCGGGCTGGCAACTATTGAGTTGTTTACCATGCCCGCAGTTTGTGGAATCATCTTCTTTGCGCCTGGAAGGCTACTAGCGCGCATCTGGATACTCAAACAGGAGCGCAGCGTTGGAACTCCGTCAATATTTGACCATACTCCGCCGCCGATGGTGGTTGCTCGTGCTGTTGGCCCTCATAGGTGGGGGTGCTGCCTTCGCTGCAGGCGAGCTGCGCAGGCCGGTCTATGTGGCCACCACAACCATCCTCATTAACCAAGCCCCTGGCGCCTTGCCTGATTACAACGCCGTTCAGCAGGGGCAGCGTGTTGCCACAACCTATGCGGAATTGCTCCAGCAGCGCCCTGTGTTGGAGCAAGTTATCGCGAATTTAGGGTTGGACATGAGCCCGGAGGTGCTGGACGGGAAGATCAACGTGATCCCTGTCCGTGATACCAACCTCCTTGAGCTTACAGTGCACGATACTGACCCCCAGCGGGCAGCGGATATTGCCAACGAGGTAGTGCGGGTCTTTATTGCGCAGAACTTGGAGTTCCAGGAAAGTCGCTTTGCTGCTTCTCTCCAGAACCTGCAATCAGAGATGGACAAGGTGCAGGCCGAGATCGATCGCACAGAGACCCAGCTGGAAGCTCTGGAGAAGAGCGCAACGACGCTGACACCCGAGCAACAAGCCCAACGGAACCATCTGCAGCAGCTGTTAGCAAACTACCAGAGTAGTTACGCTACTTTGCTCGACCGCTATGAGCAGGTACGACTGGCTCAGGCGCAAGCTACAGATAAGGTGAGCGTGGTGGAAGATGCCCTGCCCGGCAAGCGCGCTGGACAATCCAGCAGCATGCTGGCCTTGCAAGGGGCGCTAGTCGGCGTGTTGTTGGGGGTAGGGCTGGTGGTGCTCATAGAGTACCTCAATGACACAGTGAGGAGCGGGGAAGAAGCAGAAGCTCTCACTGGCCTGCCTACCCTGGCCCAGATCGGGAATATCCAAGGGGTTGAGGAACCACAGGATGTATTGGTAACCATCGTACACCCGCGTTCTCCCAACGCGGAAGCCTACCGCGTTTTCCGTGCTAACCTGGAGTTCCTTGCGGTGGAGAGGCCGATCCGCAGCGTTGTGGTCACCAGCACTGGGCCGGTGGAAGGCAAGACCACTACGGCAGCTAATCTGGCAGTTGCCCTCGCGCAGGCGGGCAAGCGCGTGATTCTGGTGGACGCAGACCTGCGGCGCCCGACCCTGCATAGGTTATTCAAGTGCAGTAATAGCGTAGGCCTTTCCACGGCCTTGCTCCAAGAGCCGGGCAACGATCTGGTAGGTCATCTGGTGAGCACCGAGGTGGAGAACCTGTTCCTCATGCCAAGCGGGCCGCTGCCACCTAATCCGGCGGAACTGCTGGGGTCTAGACGAGCCGCTGACCTTATACGGCGACTGACGGAGTACGCTGACATGGTGATCTTGGACAGTCCCCCCGTGTTAGCAGTGGCCGATCCAGCGCTGCTGGCGCGTTATTGCGATGCAGCCTTGCTGGTCATCCTCACCGAAAAGACCCAGGCCGAGGCACTGCGCAAGGCCAAGGAACAGCTGGAGCAATCAGGGGTGCCTCATATGGGTATAGTGCTCAACCGTGTCCCCCTCTCCAGCGATGGTTACTATTATCGCTATCGTCATTACTACTCCGATCACGAAGAAGCTTAGCCCATGCGAGCACGGGTAGATAGCCTAGGGGGAGATCGCGTTTGCACTCAGGTAAGGGGGGCAAATAACCGCCCTGTGGTGCATATTGAGCCCTCACGAGGCTGGGTGCCCCTTAGATTCCGTGAGCTGTGGGAATATCGGGAACTGCTGTACTTTCTGGTGTGGCGCGATATCAAGGTGCGCTACAAACAGACCATCATCGGTGCGGCTTGGGCGATCATCCAGCCCTTTTTCACCATGGTGGTTTTCAGCCTGTTCTTCGGCAAGTTGGCCAACGTCCCCTCGGATGAGATTCCTTACCCTATCTTTAGCTACGCTGCACTGGTGCCTTGGACGTTCTTCGCCAACGGGCTAAGCCAGTCTTCCAATAGCTTGGTGGCCAGTGCCAACCTGATCAAGAAGGTGTACTTCCCACGCCTTGTTATTCCTATCTCTAGCGTGCTCTCGGGCGTCATAGACTTCGCCCTTGCTTTCCTCGTCCTGCTGGGGATGATGCTCTTCTATGGCATCATCCCTACCGTTAACGTCGTGTGGCTTCCCCTTTTCCTGTTGTTAGCCGTCATCACCTCTCTGGGCGCTGGATTGTGGCTCTCGGCGATGAACGTGCAGTTCCGTGACGTGCGCTACGCCGTCCCATTCCTCATCCAATTCTGGATGTTCGCCACGCCAATCGCCTATCCCAGCAGCCTGATCCGGAACAACCTGTTGCGCACCATCTACGGCATCAACCCGATGACCGGCGTGATCGAGGGCTTCCGCTGGGCGCTGCTGAACACTGACACCGCACCGGGGCCGATGGTCATCATCTCGTCACTGGCGGCGGTGGCCTTGCTGGTCAGCGGGGCGTTCTATTTCCGGCGTATGGAGAAGACGTTCGCGGATGTGGTATAGACTTTATGTATAGTCTTGGGTATGTTTTCATGCTCGTTTGAACACCGGGACTGCCAAAGGGTGGACTGATGAAACCATTTGAAATCATGTATCTGCTACTCATGCCATACTTGCCACCACTCTATGGTCATGTCCATGAACTATTGGCCAACGCTGTCAAGGAGTTCAAGAGCCGCACAGGCTCATCGCCACGCATCCTGGATGTAGGCGGTCGAAAGTCTCACTATACTATTGGGTTGGACGCCAGGGTAACGATCTCCGATCTCCCCCGCAGAAGTGAACTCCAAAAACTGCTTCATCTTGGTATAGACGACGCCATTGTAAAACAAACACTTAGACGGAGAACCAATGTAGAAGCGGTTGTCTATGATGATATGGTTAACACACGATTAGAGTCTGAGACGTATGATATTGTGGTTGCAGTTGAAGTGCTTGAGCACGTTGAGGCCGATGCGGAATTCGTCGCAAATGTGTCTAGGTTGTTGCGAGACGGTGGTCTCTTCATAATGACTACACCGAATGGGGACTATCTCACAACAGTAACTAATCCTGATCACAAACGACATTATCGCAGGGAGCAGTTATCAAACTTGCTCCGGCAGTATTTTTCTGAAGTCAATGTGTACTATGCGATTAAGGGTGGGCGATTTCGCGACTGGGGCTTGCGCTCCTGGTCACTGCGGAATCCGGTGAGGACGTTCAAGAGTGCTATGGGGAATTATCTCAATCGCCGAGAGTCCGCGGCACGAGATGTATTCAAACAGCCACACGGCACTCATCATCTCATCGCAATTGCACGAAAGTCTGTTCAATGACGCTAGCTTCATCAGATACCAGTTCCGTAAAGGGTGTGAATGGGTAACATCGCCATTCGCGTCGAAGGTCTGGGCAAGATGTACCGCATCGGCGGCAAGCAAGAGCGCTACCGCACCCTGCGCGATACCTTAACCGATGCCTTTGTGGCGCCTTTCCGCAGGGCGGGCAGGTTGCTGCATGGAGAAGCTGACGGCGCAGCGGAGCTCAATGAGACCATCTGGGCACTCAGGAATGTCTCACTTGAGGTGGAGCATGGCGAGGTGGTAGGCATCATTGGGCGCAACGGGGCGGGCAAGAGCACGCTGCTCAAAATCCTCTCGCGTATCACCGAGCCGACCGAAGGATATGCTGACGTCTATGGCCGTGTGGGGTCCCTGCTGGAGGTAGGAACGGGTTTCCACGGGGAGCTAACAGGACGTGAGAACATCTACCTCAACGGGGCTATTCTGGGGATGCGCCGTGCCGAGATAGACCGCAAGTTTGATGAGATTGTGGAATTCGCCGAGGTGGGGCCATTTATAGATACGCCCGTCAAGCACTACTCCAGCGGGATGCAGGTGCGGCTGGCCTTTGCGGTGGCGGCACATCTAGAGCCGGAAATCCTGCTCGTGGACGAGGTGCTGGCGGTAGGGGATGCCCAGTTCCGCAAGAAGTGCATGGGGAAGATGAGCGAGGTGGCTGGGGAAGGGCGTACTGTGCTGTTTGTGAGCCATAACATGGCAGCGATTAGCCACCTGTGCCATCGGGCTGTCTTTCTGGATAAGGGAAGAGTGGTTGGCATAGGGAAAACGGATGAGATCATCAGGATTTATTTAGAGTCCATTGCCTCGGCATCGGGAGCGTCAGATGCCAGCATAGATTTAAGCACCCACCCACGCCGCGACCCGGGCAAAGCGCCGCTGCTCCAAAGAGTGCGCCTGATGGATGCAGAGGGGAGGGAGAAAAACATCTTCCGCTCAGGTGAGACGATGCTCATTGAACTTGTGGTCAGGCCCGAGGGCGTGTTAGACAGCCCCCAGCTTGGCATCGGCGTGAATGACGGCCTTGGCCAGCGCCTCTTTAGCTTGGTGACCTATGTGCAGGAGGAACCCCTTCCGCGCATGACTGGGGATTGCACGGTCATCTGTCAAATTGACGAACTTCCCCTGCCGGTCGGTCGCTACACCCTTTCGCTAAGTGCAGGGACGTATGGTAACCTCTTCATGGATCATGTGGCCGATGCAGTAGCCTTTGATGTAGAAGCAGGCGACTTTTTCGGCACGGGCAAAATCCTGCCCCCAAGATTGGGGCTTACGCTGGTGCGGTCTCGCTGGAGGGTTGTCAACCATCGTGTGGCGCGGTGAACCCTGTGACGGTAATACCTTCACTATGCGTAGGTACTTAACATGCGTGTCCTCTTTGTGGCGCGAACCCTCAACCCGGCTAACCCCCTCCCCTCTCCGCACGCGGAGTATTATTTCTACTCTGCTATAGCCAACAACGGCTTTGACGTCCACCTTGTGGGGCCCATATATAAGCGCAGCAATCTCCTTGAGAGACTTGTCAGGGGGCTATATTGTCGGCTCTCCCGAAAGAGGTACCTGAAGTATCCTCTCTCCACGGTGTGGGGAGTGTCGCGGGAGATGACCCTTGCAGCGCAGAAGGTACGCCCTGATGTGATCTTCTCGGCCATCCTCCCCCCTCTGGTCTTCTACTCTGGCAAGGCCCCTTACATTATGCGGGTGGATTCTCTCACCCTGGCCAACGAGCAGCAATTCCCCACCCTCGGCAAATTGGCCCTGAAAGGCACGGTTTGGCAGGAAAAACGGGCGCTGAGCCGCTGCTCGCGCGTTATCACCCATAGCGAATGGGCTAAAGAGAGCATCCTCCACGATTATGGGGTGCCGCAAGAGAAGATCGTGACCTTTCCGCTCCCTGCCCCGTTGCCCCCTTCTGTAGTGCCCGACGAAGTGGACTTTCGGATGCGGGAGCAGAGTAACGGATATCTCAAATTATTGTTTGTGGGGCAAGAGCCAGTGAGGAAGGGCTTGGATATCGCCCTACAGGTCGTGGAAGGGTTAAACGCCCGCGGTTTCTCCGCTAGGCTGGTGGTCTGCGGAGCTGATAGGGAAGAGGTGCCAGCATCAGACTACGTTGACTTTGTGGGGTTCTACAACAAGGGCAATGAGCAGGAGCTCGTGCAATACCTCGCTCTCTACCGGAGCGCCCACTTTCTGCTGCATCCTGCTCGCTTTGAACCTTATGGTCAGGTCACCTCAGAGGCGGCAGCCTTTGGCCTCCCTGTTATTACCAACGCTGTTGGTGGCCTCAGTTCCGCGGTCACCAGTGAGTCGGGAATCGTGCTCCCACCACATGCCCCTCCGGAGCTTTACATCCAAACGATCATCAACTTGATGGCACGTCCTGACGAGTATCGCCGGCTCTGCTATACAGCACACGAGCGCTACAAGAGGGAGCTGAACTGGGATGTCTGCGGTAAGCGCCTCGCGGATGTTATCAGAGAGGTTATTGTGGAGAGTCGGGAGAACCCGTCGCAGGCCTTAGAAAGCGGTCAGGAGAGTTAGTGAGGTGACCCTCCTCTTGCCCAGCCGTACATTTTCCCCTCATAGACTGCGCAGGCGCCAGAGGCGCTGCCGATCAGTGGTGGAAAGGATATTGCAATTTGAACGGGAAGTAGTGACCGTCTGCAACGTTTGCGGGTCGGGACGCAGTGCCATCATTGCCGACCATGACCGCTATGGGCTTCCCATCAGGACAGCGATGTGTCTGGACTGCGGGCTCATCTATGTGGTTGACCGCCTCACGGTGGAGGGGTATGCGCATTTCTACGGCGCTGGCATTTACCGTGCCTTGATAGCCCGTTTTAAAGGCAAAGCCCAAACTATCCAGCAGATTCGGAGGGCGCAGGTTGGCTATGCCTCACGCCTGGCGCATACCTTACAGGGGTATCTGCCCCCCGCCGACGGAGCCCGCCTGCTGGACGTGGGGGGCAGCACCGGGCTTGTGGCCGAGCGTTTTCAGAAGCAGTTTGGCTTCCGGGCCACCGTCATTGACCCGGCACCGCATGAAGTAACCGCTGCCCAGTCCTTGGGCATTGATGCTGTCGTCAGCACGCTGGAGGGATGGGAAACCGACCATCAATACGACCTCATTCTGTTGTGCAGGACGGTAGAGCACCTATTTGATCTCAAAGCAGCGCTCCAAAAGGTTCGGGGCTTGTTAAAGCCAAATGGCCTCTTTTACTGCGATATTGCCGACTTCATGGAGACATGTCGGCGTGAGGGGCCACCCGAAGCAGTGACCAAGATCGATCACGTTTTCTGGCTCTCTCAGGAAACGGCGGTGCGCCTCTTTCGCTCCTTCGGCTTTGAGATTGTCTGCATGAACCTGACCCTGCCCCCCGATCAGGTTGGCTTTCTGCTCCGTGCAGGTGAACCACAGCCCCTTGAGCCTTTGCCGCCCGCCTGGGCCGAGCGGCAGATGGAGAGCTTCCGCACCATCCGGAGCCTCTGGCAACACGGTGAGGCAAACCCTCATATGCCGCTGGATTGGCTGAGGACGCGCCTCTACCGTTTGAGGAGGGCATTGTTGGAGCGATGAACATCCTTGCCCTCGTTCCGGCCCGCGGTGGCTCCAAAGGCATCCCGCGCAAGAACATCCAACCATTGGGGGGTAAGCCGTTGCTGGCCTACACCATTGAGCATGCCCGGCAGACGCCTGCCATCACACGGGTGGTCGTCTCAACGGATGATGCGGAAATCGCTGCTGTTGCGCAACAGTACGGCGCTGAGGTCGTCTGGCGGCCAGTAGAGATCAGCGGTGACGATGCTTCCTCTGAGTCCGCGCTGTTGCACGCTCTGGACTATCTGCGCGACGCGGAAGGCTATGAGCCTGATCTGGTTGTCTTCCTGCAGGCTACCTCCCCCCTGCGCCAGCCCGATGACATCCAAAAGGCCATTGAGACGCTCCAACGTGAGCAGGCCGATGCGCTCTTCTCAGCCTGCGCGGTACATGGCTTCATCTGGCGACGTGAGGGCGAGAGGTTGTCCTCCCTGTCCTATGACTACCGCAACCGTCCTCGCCGGCAGGAGATGGGTGGGGAGGATTTGTTAGAGAACGGCTCCATCTATGTTTTCAAGCCCGCGGTGTTGCGCCAATACGGCAATCGGCTAGGTGGGAAGATCGCCGTCTATCGCATGCATCCGCTCGATTCATTTCAGGTGGACGAGCCGGACGATCTGCAGCTGATAGAGCAACTGCTGCCGCTTAGAAATCGCCGGCCAGGGCCACGCCTGGCAACCATTCGCCTGCTGGTCCTAGACTTTGATGGCGTGTTAACGGACAATAGGGCGCTGGTGGATGAGGAAGGCAGGGAATCGGTGTGGGTGAACCGCAGTGATGGCTGGGGTATTGCCCGCCTCAAGGAGGCGGGAGTTGAGGTGATTGTCCTCTCTTCAGAAACCAACCCTGTGGTGGCCGCCCGCTGCCGCAAATTGGGGATTGCGTATCGGCAGGCGGAGGAGCACAAAGAAGCAGCTTTGCAGCAACTGGTGGCATCGCGAGGTTTGACGATGCAGCAGGTAGCCTATGTGGGCAACGATGTCAACGATCTGGAGTGCATGCGCCTGGCCGGGGTTTCCGTGGCCGTGGCTGATGCTCACCCCGACGTGTTGCAAGCAGCGCATCTTATCCTTTCCAGACCAGGAGGGAGGGGAGCGGTGCGCGAGCTGTGTGACTGGATTCTTGCAGAACGTCAAAGGGGGCAGGGAGAGGACTGAGCATGGCTCAGATACGCATTGGGGATAGAGCGGTTGGCGATGGGCAGCCAGTGTACATCGTGGCTGAGATCGGCATCAACCACAACGGCGACCTTGCCCTCGCTAAGCGCCTCATTGATGCTGCTTATCTGGCCGGTTGCGATGCGGTGAAGTTCCAGAAGCGCACGCCGGAGCTGTGTGTGCCGCCGGAACAACGCGACATCCCGCGTGAGACGCCATGGGGCCTCATGAGTTATTTGGAATATCGCCACCGTTTGGAGTTCGGCCAACCCGAGTACGATGAGATTGACCGCTACTGCCGCGAACGTGGCATCACTTGGTTTGCCTCGGTGTGGGATGAACCCTCTGTTGACTTCCTGGAGCGCTATGCTCCGGTTTGCTACAAAATCCCCTCTGCGGCGCTAACCGACCACAACTTGCTGCGCTATCTGCGTCAGACGGGCCGCCCACTTATCCTTTCTACGGGCATGTCCACGCTGGAGCAGATTCGTGAAGCGGTAGACATTCTAGGGGAAGATAACCTGCTTATCACCCACTGCACGAGCACCTATCCCTGCCCGCCGCATGAGCTAAACCTGCGCATGATTGAGACGCTGCGGCGTGAGTTCCATTGCCCGATCGGCTACTCCGGCCATGAGGTCGGCTTGCAAACGACTTATGCCGCCGTCGTGCTGGGCGCCTGCCTTGTGGAGCGCCATATCACCCTAGACCGCGCCATGTGGGGCAGCGATCAGGCCGCCTCGGTAGAACCTTGGGGATTCATGCGGCTGGTACGTGACATCCGTGTCATTGAGGCTGCCTTGGGGGACGGCGTGAAGCGCATCTATGAGAGCGAATTGCCTATCATGAACCGGCTGAGGCGAGCGAACAGGCCGCCACAGTGAATCGCGGGTTATCGCCATCTCACCCGCACGCAAGGGGTCTTATGCCTGCAAAGCCGCATATCTTGCTCATCGTGCCGCGTGGTGAAGCGGTGCGCAATTTCATCTACTCCGACGCCCTGCGGCTGATCAGCCAGCAGGCGCGCGTGACCCTCCTCTCGGTGATCACCAACGAGGACATCCTGCGCCATGCCCGCCCTTATGTAGAGCGCATCGTCCCGCTTCAGGAGCACCCCGAGCATTGCCTCCTGCTGTATCTACGCCACGTGATCCACTACGCCCACTTCCGCTGGCTGTGGAGCAGAGTGGCGCAGAACATTTGGGAGTGGCATGATGCGGAAGCTACCACGTTGCCCCGCAAGGTTGGGCGCCTCGTGTGGAAGGCCATCATGCGGCTGCTGGCCAACCGCCCCACCCTGCGGGTGCTCTCCGCGCTGGAACGCGAGGCTACTTGGTTCCTGCGACCAGATGATCACTTCGTCCAGCTGTTCCGTGAGCTTCGGCCTGATTTGGTGTTCAACACCTCGCACATTCACGGGCCAGCAGGCGAGCTACCGGCCAAGATAGCCCATCATATGGGCATCCCTGTCGTGGGGTTCATCTTCTCGTGGGATAACCTCACCTCACGAAGCCGTATCTTTGTGCCTTACGACTACTACTTTGTATGGCACAAGGGTATGCGTGACCAACTCCTCCGCATCTATCCGGAAATCCCGACGGAGCGCGTTTTTGTCACCGGCACGCCGCAGTTTGATTTCCACTTCAAGCCCGAGTTTCAGCTCAGCCGCGAGGAGCTAGCTCAGCGCGTTGGCTTTGATCCACACCGCCCCTATATCCTCTACACGACGGGCATTGCCCACCACTTCCCTGAAGAGCATCGCACTGTGGAGCTGGTGATCCGCCTGTTGGATGAGATACCCGTCACGCCTAAGCCCCAGCTAGTAGTCAGAACCTACGTCAAGGACACCAGTCGGGAGATGCTGGCGCTTGCGCAGCGCAAGCTGCCGGATGTCTTCTTCCCGCCCCCCTTGTGGGATCAAGAGTGGTTCACACCGCTCTACGAAGATTTGGCGCTCTACACCAGCCTGTTGCGCCATGCAGCACTGGGGATTAACGCCGCCTCAACCGTCTCACTGGAGCTGCTCATGCACGATAAGCCGGTCATCAACCTGGGGTTTGACCCACCCGGTAGCTCCATCCCCCATCACTTTCGTTATGCGCGGCATATTGAGTTTGATCACTACTGGCCGGTGGCCATCAGCGGGGCGGTGATGGTGGCGCGTTCAGCGGAGGACATGCGTGCGATGTTGATCCACGGGCTGACACACCCACAGGACGGCAGCGAGGTCAGACGCCGCTTTGTCCGGGAAATGTTTGGGGACACACTAGGGGCAGAGGCTGCCCGCAGGGTAGCAGAGTGCCTTATTGAGCTGGCGGTGAGCAGCCATGTTGAGCGACCTATCGCTGTATAAACTCTGCAACGTGATCGGCATTCCTCCCGCAAAGTGGATGATTGCCAACCCCTTCAAGATTTACGAGTACGAGGTAGTGACCGGCGCCGTCCGTCTTAAAGCGACCCATACCATCCTTGACCTCGGCTGTGGCAAAGGGCATTGGACCATCATGCTGGCGCGACGCTGCCATGCGGTGGTCGGTGTGGATACCTCCCAGCAAGCCATTGCGTTTGCTCGGCGATTTGTGCGGCACAGCCCCCTGAGGAGGCGGGTTCGGTTTCTGGCCACGCGCCTTGAGGAAGCAGACCTCGCGCCAGAGTCGCTGGATGTTGCCTTCAGCTTCTGCGTCTTGGAGCATGTTGATAACCTGGAGGAGACGTTATCCGCACTGGTGAAGCTTCTCAAACCCGGGGGCGAGTTCCATCTTTCGGTTGACGCCCTGTCCAGCATCAAGGATGAGGATTTGCTCCGCAAACACAGGACCGATCACCACGTCATTCGGTACTTTACTGAGGGCTCGCTGCGTCAAGTGCTGGAGGGGAGCGGCTTTGAGGTCATGGAGATCCGCCCTATTATGACAGGAGACTTTGCCAGGCAGGAGTTTGAGAAGCGCATCCGCTACGGTTATAAGCAGAACCTCCTTCGTCGGCTGCAGTTGGTGCGAGCCTTCAGGGAATACGATGAGACATCGCAGCAGTCCGAGGGTATCATGCTTGTTGGGCGTGCCCGCCGCCCGCTAGGTTGAGCCATGCACCGTGACCTGAGGCTTCTCATCGTCTCGGCCGTCCTGCCCTTCCCGCGTCGGACGGGGCAACAGCAGCGCGTCTTCTACAAGTTGAAGGCGCTGCGGGAGTTCTTTCACCTCACTTTCCTGACAGCGGCCCATCCCAAACAGGTCGCCGAGGTACGCGAGGAACTACAGACGCTTTGCGATGAGGCTATCGTGCTTCCCTCGCAGTATCAGCGCAGCATCTGGACAAGGGCATTGTTTCGTCTAGGTGGCGCGTTCTACACCGGGCGCACCGGCCTCAAGTTTTCCAACTACGTGTTGGGGCAAGTGGAGTTCTCACCCTCTCGCCTTGAACTCGCGCTGGCATCATCCTCCTATGATGGTGCGCTCTTTGAATACTGGCATGCCCACAACAGCGTTCCTACCTTACAGGCCAAAGGCATCCTCTGCGTTCTGGACATGCACGACATCCTGTGGCAGTCCTATGACCAGCAATTGAGCAGACGGATGCTCCCTGTCAGGTGGAAAAAGTGGGCCGCTGAGCAATATAGGCGTGCGGAGGAGCAAGCGTGGCAGCAGTTTGATGCCTTAATCGCCATCAACAAGGAGGAAGCGCGCTATGTCCGCACTATCGTAGGTGAGCAGAAGCCCATTTTCTACGCACCAATGGGCGTTGACCTCTCGGCGTGGCCCTACTCGTGGCAGCCGGCGCATCCGCCGCGCCTCGCCTATTATGGAGGGTTGGGGAGTCCCCACAACCAACAAGCAGCGCTGCGGTGCTACAAGCAGATCATGCCCCACATCTGGCAGAAGTGCCCCGAGGCGGAGCTGTGGTTGGTGGGCAGCGCCCCGCCAGCATCGCTGCTCAGATTGCCGCAGGAAGATCGCCGTGTTGTGGTAACGGGCTATGTGGAGCGTGTGCAGGACGTGCTGCGCACGATGACCACCGTCTTGTGTCCTTGGTCAGGCACTTATGGCTTCCGCAGTCGCCTCATTGAGGTAATGGCGTTGGGGGTCCCCGTCGTCGCCAGCCCCGAAGCCGTTTATGGGATGGACATGCAGGCAGGGCAGGGGCTTTTTCTGGAAGAGTCGGATGAAGGGATGGCACAAGCCTGCCTGAGGCTTTTGGAACATGCCGATCTGGCCCATGAGCAAAGTGCCCGCGCTCGCCAACACGTTGAGCAGAACTTCGGCTATGAAGCCACTTATGGCCGTCTGGCGCACGATCTCCGGGCGCTCGTGCTGGCGCGAAGAGCCGCTAAGTAACCTGGAGGATACACAGAGGAGATAAGAACCATGCTCAACCGCGCCCCGATCTTTATTAACTCCTTCTCCAGAGGGGGCAGCAATATCTTCTGGAACCTCTTTCTAACTCACCCTGATGTCTGCTCCCCCATTCTGGAAACGGTGGAGATTTTCAGGCTCGGCCGCCGAGGGCGCTGGAGCGGGTATCGGGCAGCATGGCTCACGCGCCAGGTGCGTTTTTTTGACCCGCGCAACCTCTCGCCGCGCCGACCTATCGCCAAGGCTGCGCAGGTTTATATTGACCGCGTCCTATACGAGTGGAAGCTGAAGACGTACACCGATCCCGAGATGCGCTACAAGCGCGAGGGCGAGGCTTATTCATTGGAGGAGGTGCAAGAGGCGCGGCTGGCGGCGAAGAACAATAACGGCCTGATCTTCCTCAGCGATGTGCTGCGCGAGATGTATCCCGACGCCACTTTCTTCGCGTTGGTGCGCAACCCATTGTCTCTGTATGAAAGCTACAAACGCCGCAGGTTTGTGAGGTCGGTAGGGGAGTTCGTTTCCTTCTACCGGCGGATCGTGCAGAAAATGCTTCAGGATGCAGAGACCTTCGGCAATTATCACCTCGTGCGCTTTGAGGACATCCTCAGCGATCCCTTCAGCATGGCTCGCAGGCTCTACGCGCTGGCCGACCTTGACCCTTCTAAAGTGCACAAGATTCGCCTGAAGGCGAAGGAGCATTACAGGCCCAATGGCACACGCCACAGCCCCTACACGATAGACCATCACTATTGGCTTGCCCCTGAGGAGATAGGGTCTTTTCTGGAAGCGGACATCAACCAGTACCATATTCAGCACCTGCCAGAGGGGGAGCGAGTGCAAATCTGCGAGCAGTTGGGTTCCCTCGTGAGTGCTTTGGGCTATACGTAGAGGGCGCTTGCCCATGAGGTTGACGGTGATCTCCCATAAGGAATGTTGGGCCTCCCCTCACTCCCCCAGCGGCTATGTGACGGTGGGAGGGTTCCCCTTGCAGATGGAGCATCTCTCGGCACTCTTTGACGCCACCACGTTGGTGCTCCCCCTTCAGCATACGCCCCCACCTGAAGGAGCACTGCCCCTTATGGGTAAGAACCTCTCTATCAGCCCTCTACGGCAGGAATTGGGGAGCGGCCTGCGGCGCAGGCTAACCTCTCTGATGCTTATCCCCCGCCTGTGGCGGGAAGTCCGCCGTGCGGATGCCGTCCACACCCCTGTACCGGGTGATGTGGGCACACTAGGGCTTCTGATCGCGCTGTTGCAGCGCAAGCCGCTCTTTGTGCGCCACTGCGGGACGTGGGGGAGCACCAGCACGCTCGCTAACCGTTTCCTCACCTGGCTGCTGCCGAGGATCGCTGGGGGGCGCAACGTGGTGATGGCGACTGGTGGAGCAGATACGCCCCCTTGTCCCGACAACCCCCACATCACGTGGATATTCTCCACCACACTGACCGAGCAGGAGCTTAATGCGCTCCCCATGGCGCAGCCTTGGCGCGCGGGCCTGCCTCTGCGCCTCATCACTGTGGCGCGGCTGGTGGAAGCCAAGAACATACAGGCTATCATCCGCGCCCTGCCTTTGATCCAACAACGGCATCCTGATATCCACTTCAGCATTGTCGGGGACGGCCCTTATCGTGGGACATTGGAACAACTGGTTGTTGATCTAGGGCTGACCTCTATTGTGACGTTTTACGGCAATGTGCCACATCGTGAGGTTCTACGGTTGCTGGCCAGTTCACACCTCTTTGTCCTTCCGACCTGTGTGGAGGAAGGTTTCCCCAAGGCCGTACTGGAGGCACTGGCGTGCGGAGTACCCGTCATCGCGACGCCGGTCTCTGTGTTGCCCCGTTTGATTGGCGATGCCTGCGGCCTTATCCTCAAAGACGGGGAACCCCAGACGGTCGCTCAGGCGGTCCTGCGCATCGTTTCGGAGGAACAGGCGATAGCCGCCATGATGCAGAAAGCCCGCCAGACGGCCAGCACCTACTCGCTTGAGAGGTGGCGTGATGCTATCGGCACTCGCCTGCGCGGGGTATGGGGAGAGCTCTGCCATGCCGATTGATCCATCGGAGTTGAAGGTTTGCTTTATCGCCGGTGTTTTGGGGCGGGGCGGAGCAGAGCGCCAGCTCTTCTACATGCTGCAGACCTTGACGCAGTTGGGTGTTCACTGCAAGGTGCTCAGCTTGACCCAAGGGGAACCTTATGAGAGCCGCATAGCCGAATTGGGAGTACCTGTTAGTTGGGTGGGAGCTTCACCATCAAGGTTGAGGCGCTTGTGGCGCATAGCCTTGGAAGTCAGGCGGTGGCGCCCGCATTTCATCCAGAGCGCTCACTCCTACACCAATCTCTACGCTACGTTGGCCGCCGTATGTGCTGGATGTGTGGATATAGGGGTATTGAGGGGAGATGGCCTCTCCGAGCTGAGGGCTCTGGGGTACTGGGGCAGCCCCAGCCTGAAGTGGCCGACTATTCTCGCGGCCAATTCACGTCAGGCGGTTGAGGTTGCGAGGATGGCAAGAGGAGCAGGCAGGCCGACATATCTCCTGCCGAACGCCGTTGACACGGCTTACTTTGCCCCTTGCCCCAGCGTTCCCTCCGAGGAGCAGCGAGGGGAACAATGGGTTTTGAACGTGGGCAACCTGAAGAAGGAGAAGCGGCAGGACGTCTTCCTGCGTGCGCTGGCCCATGCCAGAGCTGCCATTCCAACGTTGAGGGCGCGCCTGGTAGGAGATGGTCCCCTCAGAGCCGATTTGGAGGAGCTGACCCATGCCCTCGGTCTGGAAGAGGCTGTTGAGTTCGCGGGGGCGCAGGATGATATGCCCGCTGTGTACCATAGCGGCGATATGCTCGTGCTGACTTCGGACTATGAGGGAGCCCCCAATGTTATCCTTGAGGCGATGGCGTGTGGACTGCCCGTCATCTCAACCCGTGTGGGAGCAGCCTCGGATTTCATCGTGGAAGGCACAACGGGATTCCTGACCGCTGTGCAGGATGTGGAGGCCATCGCACACCGCATCACGCAGCTGGCAACGGATCCCCAGCTGCGTAGACAAATGGGAGCAGCCGCGCGGGCACGGGCAGAGGAGCACTATTCACTCCCATGCCTTAAAGACCATCTACTTGGCTTGTACGATCTGACGTACAGGGTAGGATATGCAGGAGGGCACAGCCCTCGGCGTGGACGGTGAGGACATTGGCGCTGCTGGCATAGGCGGGAAGGGATTGACATGTTGTCACGTAGCAACACACAGCACCCGGCGAGGGAGAACCCCGATACCCTTGCGGTGCTGACACAAAGCAAGGTGCGCAGCGCTGAGGACATTTGGCTTATCGGGTTCATCCTGCTCCACATCCCCCTTGCGCTTTTGCTCCGCAGTTCGGCTTTCTTCTCCATCATCCACGCGCTGACTGTCCTAGCCATAGGGCTGGGAGCAGCCCTCCTGCGCCCCAAGGATGACAACCTGCCCCTTTGGGTATTGGGGTATATCGTGGGGGCAGAAGTGCTATGGCGTGCCACAGGGGTCGCAGATCGGATAGCATGGGAGGAAGCTCGTTACTTCTCCTTCTTGATCTTGGCGGTTGCCATTGTGCGCCGGGGTAAAGACTTGCGCCTTCCCCTAGCGCCTGTGCTCTACACCTTGTATCAGCTTCCCGCGCTCCTCTTCTACGTGGGGCGCTCGTGGGAGCAGCTCCGACACTGGGGTTGGGGTGCCTTGTTGGGGCCATTGGCTATCTCGGCCTTTGCCGTTTATTTCTTTGGCCTTCAGCTGGATAAGGTAGCGCTTAGACGCCTTGCTACGGTTGTTTTGGCCCCTGTGGTCAGCATCGCGACGTTGGGGGCCTACAATTTGCTCACCATGCCAGTCCAATTCGGCATGAGCTCCAGCTTCTTGGCTTCCGGAGGTTTTGGGCCTAACCAGGTCTCTAACTCCCTGGCGCTTGGCGCTGTGCTCTGCTGGCTGCTTATCAACCAGCTACGCGATAGGAAGTTCCTGCAGATCCTCATAGCGGGGCTATTGGCCTTGCTCATCGTGCAGATGCTGCTCACGTTTTCGCGCGGCGGAGCCTGGATGCTGGCTATCGTCGTGGTGAGCACCTTCCCTTTGATCTTGAGGAATAACCCCCACCGCTGGCTCATTTCCCTGCTGACAGCGGGGTTGGTAACCCTCTTCCTGCTGGTCATTTGGCCCTGGTTAAACGAACTGACCTCTGGTTATATCACCCGCCGTTATTCCTCACTGGACACAACCGGCCGTTGGGAGCTGGCCCAGAGCGAAATTCAGATATGGATGGACAACCCCGTCTTTGGCATTGGCCCTGGCCTGGCCCGTGAGCGGGTTGATGAGTACTACGCGGAAGGGGAATTGGAAGCCCACGTGGAATTCACCCGCATCCTTGCCGAGCACGGGCTGCTGGGGCTTCTGGCGCTGATTATCTTGGTGGCGGCCAGCGTGCGGAACTACCTGCGCGCCAGAAACTGGGAAGCACGCTTGTGGGTTCTGGTTGCCACGCTGTTCGCCTTCGTTCACATGGCCCAGTCGGCTACACGGACAGTCGCACCGGAGTTCCTGTATGGGCTGACGTGGGCAACATTGTTCGCCGGGTCGGAACCTTTGGAGCCGTCGGAAGGGCAACCTCGTGCGCATCCTCTACGTCACCGCCTATTGGCCCACTGAAGAGACCCCTTGGTCGGCTCCCTTTATAGCCAGGCAGGTGGATTTCCTGCGTCGGACAGGCTTGGATGTGGAGGTCTTCCACTTCCGGGGGCAACGCAAGGTCTCCAACTACCTGCGCATTTATCGCCAGCTGCATGCCCGCCTGCGCTGCGAGCGCTATGACGTGATCCATGCGCAGTTTGGGCACAGCGGCTTCCTTGCTGGGTTGCCCAAGCGTGCTCCGCTGGTCGTCACATTTCAGGGGAGCGATCTGGAAGGCATCTACGGGCCGCGCGGACACTACGAACTGATCAGCTATCCCTTGCGGTTGGCGATGCAACTGGTAGCCTGTTGGGCTGATGAGGTCATTGTGGTCTCAAGGCGCTTGGGGCGCTTTTTGTGGCGAAAGGACTATCACGTCATCCCAGGCGGGTTAGACTTGACGCTCTTCAGGCCAATGGAGCAGAAAGCCGCTCGGGAACAGCTCGGCTTGCCTCTGGATAAGAAGATCATCCTCTTCGTCGGTTCCCCCCAGAAGCCGGTCAAGCGCTTTCCTTTGGCGCAGGAAGTCGTCAGAATACTCCCACCATCTCTAGAAGCCAGCCTGGTAGTGGCCGATCGGATTCCACCTCATCAGATGCCCCTCTACATGAATGCCGCCGATGCCCTGCTGGTCACCTCCAGGCACGAGGGTTCTCCCAACATGGTGAAGGAAGCGTTGGCCTGCAACCTGCCCATCGTTTCGGTGGATGTTGGCGATGTGGGGGAAAGGCTGGATGGGGTGACCAACTGCGCTGTTGTCCCTTCCGATGATCCCGCCGTCATTGCACATCACCTTGCCGACATCCTGCAACAGGGTCAGCGCACCAACGGCTGGGAGATTGCGCAGGAACTGGATGAAGCGCGGCTGACCGCGCAACAAATCGCGGTCTATGAGAAGGCCATCCAGAGGTACAGAAATAGGCGCGCTGGGCGTTAGGATACTATGCACATAATCTTGCACACCCAGTATTATCCTCCTGAGATCGGTGCCCCGCAGGCCCGCCTTTCCGCGCTGGCGTGCGGTTTTGTAAAACGAGGCCACAAGGTTACGGTGCTGACCGCTATGCCCAACTACCCGCAGGGAGTGCTCCACGCAGGGTACAGGGGGATGCTAAAAGTGGAGGAAATGGATGGGGCGCACCTGATCCGCTCGTGGATATATCCAACGAACAGCGTTTCCCCTGCTCGGCGCCTGTTTGGCTACTTCTCCTTTGTCTTCTCGTCCCTTGTCGCAGGTCTGATCTTCCTGAAAGCAGTGGACGTCATCCTTACGGAAAGCCCCCCGCTTTTTCTGGGGATGAGTGGCTATCTGCTCAGCCGCGCCAAGCGTGCGCGGTGGATATTCAACGTCTCAGACCTGTGGCCTGAGTCGGCAGTGCGGCTGGGGTTAATGCGTGATGGGCTGGCTCTCCGCTTGAGTTATGGGCTGGAAGCTTTCTGTTACCGCAAGGCATGGTGCGTGAGTGGTCAGTCGCGAGAGACTCTGGAAAGCATCCGATCCCGCTTTCCTCATGTATCTACCTACCACCTCTCTAACGGCACCGATACCACGCTCTTCACACCTGAGCGGCGTTCCCTGCGTCTACGCCATGAAGTTGGTGATGGGATAATCGCGCTCTACGCTGGACTGCATGGGTTGGCGCAAGGGTTGGAGCACGTGCTCCTTGCTGCACAACGGCTGATGGACATACCCGACTTGAAGATAGTCTTCCTCGGTGATGGCCCGCTTAAAAAGCGGTTAATGGAGGAAGCTCGCGCTTTGGGGTTGGGCAATGTGTACTTCCTCAATCCGCTTCCCCGCTCCGAGATGCCAGACGTCCTTGCCAGCGCTGATTTTTGCCTCGTGCCTTTGGGGACAGAGCTGCCGGGAGCCGTACCCTCCAAACTTTATGAAGCCATGTCTGCCGGAAAAGCGGTGGCCTTGATGGCACAGGGAGAGGCAGCTGAGATCGTGAAGCGGCACGGCTGCGGGATAGTGGTCGCCCCGGGTGATGTGGAAGGACTAGCCAGCGCCATACGCACATTGGCTACCGATGCTGGCTTGCGCGAACACCTCGGCGCACGGGGGCGCAGCGCCGCATTGGAGCATTACGATCGAGCGGCTATTACCGAGGCGTTCGTCCAGTTTGTTGAGACGTTTGGGCAAGGCAAGCCATGAATCGCCCTGCTCCCCCTGCCAGTAACGATCTGGATCGGCTGCGGGCTGAGTACGCCCGCCGCGCCCAACGGCTTGCGGATAGCGATAGATATTCGCCCTTTAACCCAGCGCACCTGTTCATGGTGCAGCAGCGCCAGCGGGCCACGTTGCGGCTGCTGCGCCAGCAGGGAATGTACCCTTTGAGAGGCAAGCGCATCCTTGAGGTGGGTTGCGGAAGCGGTGGCGTACTGCTGGAGTTTCTGGGCTACGGCGCTGAGCCTCACCTCTTGCATGGCGTGGATCTGCTTCCCGACCGCCTACAGGATGCCCGTCGCCGGCTGCCCCATCTCCCGTTGGTGTGCGCCGATGCCCAAAGCCTGCCCTATCCCTGCGCGAGCTTTGACCTTGTGCTTCAATATACCGTCTTCTCGTCCGTACTGGATGATGGCGTCAAAACCTCTCTCGCCTGTGAAATGCTGCGTGTACTCAAGCCCGATGGCCTGATTCTGTGGTATGATTTCTGGATCAACCCCACCAACCCCCACACACGGGGCATCCGCCCGCTTGAAATCCGCCGCTTATTCCCTGCCTGCACCTTTACCTTCCGCCGCGTGACGTTGGCCCCGCCCCTCGCACGACGGCTGGTGCGCGTCTCGTGGATGCTGTGCGCCTTGCTGGAGAGCCTGAGGGTGCTCAATTCACACTATTTGGTGGCCATACGGAAGGTAGAGGGGCTACCCTAGTGCAGCAGCGCCAGGAAAGTCTCCCACAGCACAGCGAGGTCGCAGAACAGGTTGGCGCGGCGTACATATTCTAGGTCAAGCGCTAATTTGGTGGGCATAATGTCCTCAATATAGCGGCGCTCCCAATCCTCGGTGGAAAGGAGTGCCTCCTCGTTGCGGAAGCGCACCGAAGCGGGGCTGGTGATGCCAGGGCGCACGCGCAATATCTCACGCTGCTCCGCCGTATAGAGCGCCACGTAGCGCGGGTCCTCGGGGCGCGGCCCAACGAGGCTCATCTCCCCTCGCAACACATTGAGCAGCTGGGGCAACTCGTCCAACTTCCAGCGCCGCAGGAAACGTCCTACACGGGTCACACGGGGATCGCCTGACACGGTGATCCCCGGCCCGTGCTGGGCGGCATCGGCCACCATGGTGCGGAACTTGTACAGCGTGAATGTCCGTCCATTGCGTCCCACGCGCACCGCACGGTGGAGGATCGGCCCCGGCGAGTCAAGCCGGATGGCCAGCGCGATCGCTCCCCACAGAGGGAGCAAGATCAGTAGCCCCAACGCACTGGCCGCTAGATCAAAGAGCCGCTTCAGCATCACTCAACGTTGGTACTTGTTTACAATGTCCTGCACGGCAGCGATCACGCGCTCTACATCCACATCGCTGAGGCGGGGGCTTAAAGGCAACGATACTAGGCGCCGATACTCCTCAACGGCGACCGGATAGTCCTCTGGTCGCCAACCGTACTTGTCACGGTAGTAAGGGTGCAGGTGGATGGGGATAAAGTGAACGCTTGCTCCGATGCGACGCGCTGCCAGCTCGCGGATGAACTGCGCCCGATCCACGGTTAGACGCTCCAGGCGTAGACGCAGCACGTAGAGGTGCCAGGCGTGGCTTACATTGGGGCGCTCAATGGGCGTTTGGAGCGCCTCTACCTCAGAAAAGGCCTCATTGTAGCGGGCTACGATCTGCCGCCGCCGCACCTGCATATGTTCCAAACGGTGCAGTTGCACCAGCCCCAGCGCCGCCTGAATGTCGGTCATGTTGTACTTGAAGCCCGGCGCCAAAACTTCATAGTACCATGACCCTTCCTGATCGTAGCGCTTCCATGCATCGCGGCTCATGCCATGCAGGCTGAGCACCCGTGCTTGCTCAATGCGCTCTGCTGAGGCGGTCAACATGCCCCCTTCTGCTGTGGCGAGGTTTTTGGTGGCGTAGAAGCTGAACGCCGTGAAATCCCCGATAGTGCCGATAGCCTGTCCCTCATAGTAGGCGGGGAGTGCGTGGGCAGCGTCCTCAATGATGGCAAGGCCGTGCTCACGGGCAAGCGCTAGCAAGGGGCGCATATCTGCCGCATGACCAGCATAGTGCACCGGCATAATGGCTTTGGTACGCGGGGTAATGGCCTCCGCGACGCGGGTGGGGTCTATAGTCAGAGTCTGGGGATCAACATCTGCCAGCACAGGCGTGGCGCCCACGTGCTCAATCACGTTCACCGAGGAGCAGAAGGTCATGGGCGTTGTGATGACCTCATCCCCGGGGCCGATGCCCAGCACCACGAGCGCCAAATGCAGCGCTGCTGTGCACGAGCTCAGCGCCAACGCGCTCTCTGCCCCCAGATAGGCCGCAAATTCTTGCTCAAACTGCTTGGTCTTGGGGCCAGTGGTGATCCAGCCGGAGCGCAGGACTTCTACTACAGCCTCAATTTCCTGCTCGGTGATGTCCGGCGGGGAAAAGGGCAGGAAAGAAGGAGAATGGGCGTTTACGCGAGATGGGAAGGGTTTGGTCATAACCTTTATGTCTCCCTTGAATGTCTGCTATGCCATTTTGGCATTACCGCGAGAATAGGGCAACAGCATCTGTCTGCCGCATAAGACCAGGGCCAATAATGTAAAGCCTATCTTGTAGGTGTCAATGCCTCAGGATATAACATATTCTCTGTCTGGGAACGTAGGCGCAATGTGGATGCCATGATAGAATAGGGGGCACCTTGGTCTGGGAACCCAAGCGCGGCCCGTTCTCTTATCTTGCCAACGAGGGATTATCTTTCAGGACTGAAGTCCCGTATGTCTATGGTACAACACCGCTGTCCCTATCTAGGCCTCTATGACGATCCCGAGACGTGGTGCGCTTTCCCTGCCCCCGAGAATTACTGCCACCGCTCGGCTGCGCCCCAACGCATCGCCCTTGCCTACCAACTCCACAGTTGCCTTTCCGCTGAGTATGTGCGTTGTCCTGTCTATCAGGCTAAACAAGGATGGCGCGGCCCGCTGCCCAAGGGCATCCGCGCTGAGCCTGCACGCAAGCGCTCCCCTCTCTGGATAGTGATCCTCGTTTTGTTGCTGTTGGGTGGTACAGCGCTGTTCTTCCTTGCCGGTGCGGGTTTTATCCCTCCTGTGTTGGTGACCCCCACGGCCAAGCCTTTGCCTTCGGTAACACCGCTTGTGGCAACAGAGACCGTCACGCCCACCCCATCGCTCACACCCTCCCTTACGCCCACAAAGACACTCACGCCGTCTCCGCCGCCGTCCCCTACTCCCAGCGCCACTGCTACGTCAACAGCGCAGCCTACTGCTACTCCCGAAGGTGCAGTAGAGGCCACCCTGACGTTTGACACCAACCTGCGCAACGGCCCGGGTACTGATTTTGACGTGATCACTGTACTGGAGGGCGGAAGCAGCGTGCTGATCCTGGCGCGTGATGCGCTGGGGACATGGCTCTTTGTGCACACCCCTGCCGGTGATGAGGGATGGGTGTTCGCCTCACAGGTTGAAGGGGAGGGTTTGGACATCCTGCGGCTGCCTACAGCCACTGCCCCTGCCCCCGCCACCTCAGCCATGCCGACACCTTAGGAGAGCACCTCCGTGACAGATGTCGCTCCACAGCCGGATACATCTCAAGAGAAGCCTGCCTACAGACGTTTGATCTGGCTGTTCATCCCTCTCCTGCTGATGGGTGGCATCTTGCTGGCTGTTTTGGCGCCGCGCAAGGTGGGCGAAGAAGCCCAGCGCCCGCTGGGGCCAACCCTGCGGCCCTATCCTACATTATTTACTCCCGTGCCACAGGCTTCTCCCACTGCCCAACCCTCCCCTTCTCCCAGCGCGATGGGGACACCCGTCGCGCTTCCCACCCCTACGCCTAAGCCGCAGTGTGGCGGCCCACCGCAGATGACGATCCTGGCTGTTGGCTCGGATGAGGGCGGGCTGGCGGATGTGATCCGTGTGGTGCGTGTGGACTTCGTCACGCCTGGCATTTCCGTGCTGATCATCCCCCGCGATACATGGGTGCTCATCCCCGGCTTGGGGGAATACGGCGCCCGCCTGGAGGCCTACTTCGGCTATCCCCGTGACCCAGTCACAGGGGAGATCATTGACCTTCCAGGGCCTTATGGACGCATCAACACGGCCTATTTTTACGGCAACGCCTTCAATCTGCCCGGCGGGGGGCCCGAAATCCTGGCCCAGACGCTCTACTTAAACTTCGGCCTGACGGTGGATCACTACATTGGGGTAAATATGACCGTCCTGGCCGATGTGGTGGACGCTGTGGGCGGGATTGATATCAACGTCCCCGTTGCGGTGGATGGCTTCTCTGCTGGCCCTCAGCATATGACGGGCGAGCAGGCGCTGGCCTACTCGCGTATACGCTACCCTGATACCGATTGGCATCGCACTGAGCGGCAGACGTTGGTCCTGCTGGCCTTGCGCGAGAAGTTACTCCAGCCGCAGACGCTCTTCAGGGTACCCGCGCTGGTAGACGCCTTTATTGATGAGGTACTCACCGATCTCAGCAAGGCGGAGATCACTGCATTGACCTGCATCGCCATGCGGGTCCCGCGTGAGCGCATCACCTCCTACACCATCACCCGTGACATGGCGCGGGCCACGCGCACCACGCGCGGCTCGTACATCCTCATCCCGGATGAGGAGAAGATGCAAGCCCTGATCGCTGCTTTTCTCCAAGGGCAGCCCCCGCCTTGAACCGCTCAATGTTCGGGGTTGGCGAAGTAGGATGCAAGCAGTGGCATGAGGTTTGCCTCGCTGTGGCGGCGCACGGTGGCGAAAAAGTCATCGGCGCTGACCATACGCCAGCGGAACGCCGTATAGTAATCGCGCAGGAAGGCAAAGAAGGCCTCATCGCCCATCAGGGCGCGTAGATCGCGCACGAATTGTGCTGCCTGCCCGTACACTGAGAGGATGAAGCGCTCGCTGTCGTCGTAGGCGTAGATCGTCGCATCCACCGGCCCACTGGGAGAATGTTGATAGACACGCTTCTCCCACCACCAGCCGGTAGCCTCAGGATGGTAATGTTCTAGATAGAGCAGCTCGCTGTAGAAGGCCAGCGCCTCATCCAGCCATGGCTCATACACCTGATCGTTGCCCACTGCACCATACCACCACTGATGGGCGACTTCGTGTGCCACCAGCACGTGGAGCAGAGAGGGTGCCGTGCCCGCGTAGGTGAGGTAGGCGTAATCGGTGATGGTAGCCAGCGCCGTGTATTCCATCCCGCCGAAGAAGCCGTTCTCAGCGACCGTCAAGCTGGCGTAGGGATAGGGGCCGTAGAGCTCCTCAAAGAGGCGCAAGGCCTCAACGGCGATCTCTAGCGCAGCCTGCCCTGCCGTAGCATGTTCGGGCAGGTAGTAGCTGGCTATGGCGATCCCGTCCCACGTGGTGGTTGCCATCTCATAGCGCTCGCTGGCCAGAAAGGCCACGCCGCGCCCCCGCTCCACGCGGAAGCGCCACGCACCATCTTCGTCCCGTCCCTGCGCCCCACCGCTGACCACGGTGGCAGACGGCTCGGTGCGCACGATCAGTGTGCAGTTGGTGAGCGGGTACACCGTGGGATCGCCGACGGGATGATAGCGCCATGTGTGCCACCCCTTACCTTCCACATAAGGGACCAGCGCTGGATACCATTCCCCCGCCTGGATGAGGTCGGGCGTCCAACCGGTGGCACCAAGCGGCGGCCAGCTGGTTTTGGGCAAGGGTGGGATGACCACGCGGTAGCGCATCTCCAGATGAATCGTCTCGTCCGGCAGCGCCGGACGTGGCAAGGGCACACGCAGGATGGTCTCGTTGCCGATGAGCGGCGGCGTGCCTTCTTGCACCGCCTCGCCGATCGCTACCGTCACAGCATCCAGATAGAAGGTGTCGGGGAAGTAGTGGATCGGCACATGGAAAACCACCTCGCCCCATGCTTCAGGCGAGGTGTTGCGCAATTCCACCATGTGCTGGACGCGCATCCAGCGCTCGGCGTAGAACAGCTCTACCTTCAGGGTCACCTCTGGCAGGGCCTCGGCAAGCGCGGTCTCATCCTGCGGCGGGGGCAAGGTGGCGCTTGGCGCAGGCGAGGGGGTCGGGGGCAGGCTTGGCGCAGGCGAGGCGGAGGGGCGCACGGTGGGGGATGGGACAGCAGGCGGATGATCTGAGAAGTCCGTCTGTACTGCGCATCCGCCGAGAAAGGTGGCTATCAGGGTGAAGAGGACGGCGACCCTTGCAATGCGCACGGAGAAGCCTCGTTGCTACGGCTTACGGGCGCGCTGGGCGGTGCTCTAGGATGAATTGGCGGGGGTCTAGGTAGTGTTGGTACACTTCGCCCAGATTGAGGCCCGGCCAGTGGGTGGGCTGCAGCTCCAGAATATCGGTCTTGGCGATGTCAAAGTGCAGGTGGTAGGGCACACGCCCACCAGCGTTGCCGATGTTACAGATTTGTTGGCCGCGCACCACGCGGTCGCCTTCGCGCACCAAGGGGTTGCTGACGTGCCCGTAGCGGCTCCATACTACAGTGCCATCTGGCAAGGGATCGTGGCGGATAACGATAATATAGCCCCACGTGCCGCCCACCTGTGCCGAGTAGGTCACCACACCGTCGGCACAGGCATAGACCGGCGCCAGTCTGTCGGCATCAAAGAAAGGCGTATTGAGGTTTAGGTCAGCGCCGGTATGGTAGGAGGGGCCGATGGCTGTGTAGAAGGTAGCGTAGCCGGTGGCATCAAACCAAGCGCCGGGCCATATCTCGTTGCTCAACCGCTCCTCAACTGTGCCCACTGGCGAGTCAAAACCTGCCTGCGGGCTGGGCTTCACCTGCTCTAATACCTGCCGCCAGCGCACAGCGGTGAAAGCGATCTCTTTGTCGCCCTCACCGGTGAAATCGGTGAGGTTGACCTGAGCGCCGTCAGGGCGCTTGTCAAACTCGTAGACGACCAAAGGCACCCACTGATCGTAGTAGCGCGATTGATCCAGTTTGACGAGCAGTTCGGCGCCTACACCAGCCACCCCGTGAATGTGATAGCGCGCCTGCTGTGTGGTGGCATGTTGGCCGGGCACAAAGACCGAAATCTCATAGATACCCCGCTCTGGGATGTTGGGTCGCCAGATGGCCCACGCCGTATCGCGGTCAGCGCGCGTCTGCTTGTACTTGATGGGATGGCCGCGCACGCTGGTAAACTCGCCGAACACCTGCGCAGGGGGCTGGCCGGTATGCGTGCCGTCTACATAACCGGCCTCATAGGGGGTGATGATCTTCTCCCAACCGTAGCGCCGCCAGACACGATCTGGCCCGATCTCCGCCTCCACCTTCTCCTGATTGATGACCTCATACCCAATAGGGCTGATGACGCCGATGCGCCAGTAAGAGAGGCCAGTGGCCCCACGCACGCTGCGGGCGATGTTCTGCGCCCGCCGCAGGCTCTCGGCAGAGACCGAGTGCCCCTGCAGCACCGGATAGATGGGCAGGCCATAGTTGCCCCACACCACATACGTCTCGGTAAGCACATCCTCCGGCGTGCGGCCCATGGTGCCCCAGTAGCACTGCGGATGGACGCTGTTGACGTAGGGTCGCCAAGCATCGGGAAAGATGGCGCTGTACCAATGACGACGCGGGTCCACGCTGAGGCCAATATGGAAATGGGGCCCCAGGGCATTGCGCACGGTGCTCATGAGGCGGATGACATCATTGCGGCTGCCTTGCCAGTACTGGGGATACGGCTCTACATCCAGGATCAGCGAGCGCACACCCGGCACCCGTGCCGTCTCAATGATGCGTGCCGCTTCGCCGTTCACGTTGGCGCCATGCACCACACACCACGCATGGAACTCCAGACCTGCTGCTGCCAGCGCGTTGACCCAGCGCGTGATGTCCGCTGGCCCTTTGATACTCATGGAGGTTTTGCTGTCAAAATTGCCCTGCCAGGCGTCGCCGTCGCTAGTCTTGACGAAGATCGCATCGGTCACAGGCGCACGGGCCTTGACGTTGTTGATCAGCGTGGGGATGTCTGGTTCACCAACTGCATCGCCTTCCCAGTGCCAAAGGCAGACCTTGCCGTCATAAGGGGTAGCCATCTAACAGTGCTCCTCTCCGAAAGGGAATCGCTCACCGAGAGTTACCTGGCAACGTTGTTATCGCAGAAGTCGGGGAAGGTGTCAAGCCAGTTCGTCAAGAAGCGATGTATGTGCAGCGGGCAACCAACAGCGCGCCACCCGATATTCCCAGAAAGCGACCCCAACACCCGCCAATTTGCCTGCCCTTGATCAATCCGAGGTCTTGCGTGGTAGGGGGAGGTATGCTATACTGTTAATGCGCTCAAGGGGGGATAGCCCTTGGGCAGAGGAGGGCAGTGGA